>Ga0209148_1000417_pt1 | contig 47743 bp, 39 predicted proteins | sample AraplaCol_mMF_r2_2_FD_184288 | JGI IMG/M metagenome (GOLD analysis project Ga0209148, IMG submission 184288) | Arabidopsis root microbial communities from North Carolina, USA - plate scrape CL_Col_mMF_r2 (SPAdes) (version 2) | ecosystem: Host-associated > Plants > Roots > Endosphere | place...
GTCCTTGTGCTTGTCGTCGTGCAGCGCGTCGTAGAGGCGAGCCACCATGCGCGCGGTGTTGCGAAAGGCGGGATGCGTGGTGACGTCTTTCACCCGCTCCCCGTAGATGTAAACGGCGCGATCGTCGCGCAGCGAGTCCAGATATTCTGCGCCGTTTTGCGGGCGCGTGACTTTGACGTTGCCGGTGTGCTCCGGCGGAACGGACCCGACGCCCTGCGCCTTGCCTGCCATCGTACGATCTCCCCTCAATTTGTTCGATAATCGAACATGTGTCCGTATTTCGAACTTGACGCGACGATACGGCCGCTCCTGCGGGATGGCAAGGGTCGAGAAGATGGGGCGCGCGCGTCAGACGGTCATCGACGAGATCTGCTCGCTGATGCGGTTCAGCTCGGGCAGGAAATGCTCACGCATTTCGTTGCGGGTCGTCCGCGTCGAATGCGTCGAGAGATTGATGGCGCCGACGATCTGGCCGCTGCGGTCGAGCACCGGCACCGCAAGCGCGCGCAAACCGCGCTCGAGCTCCTCGTCGACGATCGAGAATCGTTGCGCGCGATCGGCGCGGATACGGTCGAACAAGGCTTGCAGATCGGTGATGGTGTGCGGCGTGTAGGCCTCGATCCGCTGCGACTTCAGCCGTCGCCAGATCTCGGCTTCGTCGAGGTAACCGAACAGGACGCGCCCCAACGCCGTGTGCAGCGCCGGCAGCCGGCTTCCGACCGACAAGGCCGCGGACATGATGCGCCGCGCCGGCACACGCGCGACATAGACGATGTCCGCGTCCTGCAGGATCGCGGCCGAGCAGGATTCGCCGAGCCGTTCGCTGAGCTCGCGCATCAGCGGCAGGGCGCGGTCGATCCAGCTTTGCGTCGACAGATAGGCGAAGCCGAGGTCCAGGATCTGCGGCGACAGCGCAAAGGTGCGGCCGTCCTGCACGACATAGCCGAGCATCGTCAGCGTGCGCAGCACCCGCCGCGCTGTGGCGCGCGACAGATCGGCGACGCTGGCGGCCTCCGACAGGGTCATGGTCGGGCGCTGGCGGCCGAAGGCGCCAAGCACAGCCAACCCCTTGGCCAGCGTGGTCATGAACTCCTTATCGTCGGGCTCGCTCTTGCGATGCCCAGGCTCGCTCTTGCGATGCCCAGGCTCGCCGTTGCGATGCCCAGGCTCGCTTTTGCGATGCCCGGGATCTGCCTTGTGGCGCTCTGTTGGCTGCGTCATGAGGCGGCCTGTTGACTCCCTTTGGGCGCTAGAAGACACTGGTCGAATTACGAACGTCTGTTCGAATATCGAACGCCGGCCGGCGTGTCAAATCACGCTGAGAATCCGGCGCATCCAAAGGGGAGGACGCGCAGATGACTCGCAGCAGGATCAGCTTGGCTGATCGTCATTCCATCAACCGCCGCACGCTCCTGAAATATTCGGCCGCAACCGGGGCCGCGCTCTCGGTCGGGTTGAAGTCGCCGGCGATCGCCCAGACACGCGCGATCAAGCTTGGCTATGTCTCGCCGCTGACCGGCCCCCTCGCCGCCTTTGCCGAGGCCGACAATTTCATCCTCGCCAATTTCAAGGAGGCGACCAAGGCCGGCATCAAGGTCGGCAACGCCACGGTCCCGGTCGAGGTGATCGTCAAGGACAGCCAGTCCAATCCGAACCGCGCCGCCGAGGTTGCCAAGGATCTGATCGTTCAGGACAAGATCGATCTCATGCTGGTGGCCTCGACACCGGAAACCACCAATCCGGTCTCGACCCAATGCGAGATCGAGGAGGTGCCGTGCATCTCCACCGTCGCGCCTTGGCAACCTTGGTTCATCGGTCGCCAGGAGAATCCCGGTGGCGGGCCGCCGGCGTGGAAGGGCTTCAACTACACCTATCACTTCTTCTGGGGCCTCGAGGACGTCATCGCCGTCTTCACCAACATGTGGAGCCAGGTCGCGACCAACAAATCCGTCGGCGGACTGTTTCCCAACGATGGCGACGGCAACGCCTGGGGCGACAAGGTGGTCGGCTTCCCGCCGGCACTCGACAAGGGCGGCTACAAGCTGACCGATCCGGGCCGCTACCAGAATCTCACCGACAATTTCTCCGCGCAGATCGGCGCGTTCAAGTCGGCCAATTGCGAGATCATCACCGGCGTCGTGCTGCCGCCTGACTTCACCACCTTCTGGAAGCAATCGTTGCAGCAGGGCTTCAAGCCCAAGGTCGCATCGATCGGCAAGGCGATCCTGTTTCCGGTCGCCGTCGAGGCACTGGGCAAGGACGGGCACAATTTGTCCTCCGAAGTCTGGTGGACGCCGAACCATCCCTTCAAGTCCTCGCTGACGGGGATGAGCGCAAAGGACCTCGCCGGCGCCTATGAGAGCGCCACCAAGAAGCAATGGACCCAGCCGATCGGCTTCGTCCACGCATTGTTCGAGGTCGCCGTCGATGTCCTGAAGCGCGCCCCTGATCGCGATGGCAAGGCGATTGCCGCGACGATCGCCGCCACCAATCTCGACACCGTCGTCGGCAAGCTGCAATGGGGCTCTTCCAGCCTGCCGCCCTTTGCCGCCAAGAACGTCGCCAAGACGCCGCTCGTCGGCGGTCAGTGGCGGTACAAGGACGGCAAGTACGACATCGTCATCACCGACAACAGGACGGCGCCGGCAATTCCCGCCGGCGGCAAGATGGAGCCGATTGCCTGATCGCGCGGCGCGCGGAAGACCAATGCTGCTGGAAATCGCCGGCCTCAGAAAGAGCTTCGGGGCGATCGTCGTGGCCGACGATCTGGACCTGACGATCGCGCATTCCGAGGCCGTCGGCATCATCGGGCCCAACGGCGCCGGCAAGACCACGCTGTTCAACCTGATCGCCGGCGGCTTGGCGCCGAGCGCCGGCCGCATGCGCTTCGACGGTCGCGATCTCTCGGGCCTGCCGCCGCAGCGACGCTGCCGCGCGGGTATCAGTCGCACACACCAGATTCCGCAGCCGTTCGAGAATCTCACCGTGTTCGAAAATCTTCTGGTCGGCGCTGTTCACGGCCGGCGCAAGAGCGAACGCGAGGCTGCGCAGGCCTGCGGCGAGATTCTCGACCAGCTTGGTCTGCTCAAGCGTGCGAACGTGCTCGCGGGCTCCCTGACCTTGCTCGAGCGCAAGCGGCTGGAAATGGCCCGCGCGCTTGCCAGCGCCCCAAGGCTGCTGCTCCTCGACGAGATCGCCGGCGGATTGACCGAGGGCGAATGCGCCGAGCTCGTCGCGACGATCGGCGAGATCCGCAAGTCGGGCGTTGCGATCCTGTGGATCGAGCACGTCGTGCACGCCTTGTTTGCCGTGATCGATCGCCTCGTCGTGCTCAATTTCGGACGCAAGATCGCGGAAGGCCCGCCGAAGGAGGTCATGCAGCGGCCCGACGTGCACCAGATCTATATCGGCATCGAGGCGTGATCCATGCCGTTGCTCAGCACACACAATCTCACGGCCTTCTACGGCGACTTCCAGGCACTCTATGGCATCGATCTCGGCTTCGATGCGGGCGAGACCATCGCCATCATCGGGGCGAACGGCGCGGGAAAATCGACCTTCCTGAAGGCGATTGCCGGCCTGATCCCGTCTCGCCCGGACAGCGTACTGCTCGACGGCCAGCCGATCGGGGCGAAGCGTGCGGCCGACATCGTCAAGCTCGGAATTGCGCTGGTACCGGAGGGACGACGGCTGTTTCCCTCGCTGACCGTGGAAGAGAACCTTCTGATCGGCGGCCACGGTCGCAAGCTTCCTGGACCCTGGACGCTCGACCGGGTCTACGGCCTGTTCCCGGTCCTGAAGGAGCGGCGGGCTTCGGCCGCACCCATTCTTTCGGGCGGCCAGCAGCAGATGGCCGCGATCGGCCGCGCCTTGATGTCCAATCCCCGCGTGCTGCTGTGCGACGAGATCAGCCTCGGGCTTGCGCCGATCGTCATCGCCGACATCTACGCGGCGCTGCCGCAGATCAAGACGGAGGGCACCAGTGTCGTGCTGGTCGAGCAGGACATCGTCCAGGCGATGAAGGCCGCCGATCGCGTCTACTGTTTCCAGGAGGGACGCGTCTCGCTCGAAGGCCGCCCCGGCGAGCTCTCGCGCGATCAGATTCACCGCGCATATTTCGGTTGATGCGATGACCGGCCTTCTCGACGCGATCATCCAGGGAATCCTGCTCGGCGGCCTCTATGCGCTGTTCGCAACCGGGCTCTCGCTGATGTTCGGCGTGATGCGGCTGGTCAACCTTGCCCATGGCGACCTCATCGTGCTCGCAGCCTTTGTCATTCTGGCGGTGACGGAAAAGCTTGGCGTCGATCCGTTTGCCGCTGTCGTCCTCGCAGCCCCGATCCTGTTTGCGATCGGCTTCGGCCTTCAGCACCTGCTGTTGAACCGGACGCTGGGACGCGACCTTCTGCCACCGCTGCTCGTCACGTTCGGTCTGTCGATCATCATCCAGAACGGGCTGCTGCAGATGTTCTCGGCCGACAGCCGCCGCCTGCGTTCCGGTGCGATCGAAACCGCCTCTGTGTCGCTGGGCGGAGACATCGCCGTGGGCGTCGTTCCACTGCTGACGCTAGCGTCCGCGATCGCCGTGATCGTGGCTCTCAACTTCATCTTCTATCGCACGTCGATCGGCCGGGCCTTTCGGGCGACGTCTGACGATCTCGACGTCGCGCAGCTGATGGGGATCGACGTCAACCGCACGTTCGCGACGGCGATGGGCATCGCGTTCGTCGTGATCGCGATCGCGGCACTCTATCTGGGCCTGCGGGCGAATTTCGATCCCACCATCGGTCCGGCGCGGCTGCTGTATGCCTTCGAGGCCGTGATCATTGGCGGGCTCGGCAGTTTCTGGGGCACGCTCGCCGGCGGCATCATTCTCGGCCTCGCCCAGACCGTGGGCGCACACATCGATCCGGAATGGCAGATCCTGTCGGGTCACCTCGCGTTCCTCGTGGTGCTGGTGCTCAGGCCGCGCGGCCTGTTCCCGCGCGCGGTCGATTGAGGCGCGGAATGATGGACCCCGACACAGCCAAGCCGAAGCGGACCTTCCGCATCGCGACCGCAGACCGCGTGTCGCGACCGGCCGCGGCCGTCGGCTGCATTGTCCTTCTCGTGCTCGTGCTGCTGCCGACCTTCGCCGGCCGCAATCTCATCCAGGATCTGATCTTCCTGTTCTACATGCTGGCGTTGGCGCAGTGCTGGAATCTGCTTGCGGGTTATGCCGGCCTGATCTCGGTCGGCCAGCAGGCGTTCGTCGGGTTGGGCGGCTACGTCCTGTTCGCGCTGACGCTCGTTGGCGGCCTCAATCCGCTGCTTGCGATTCCGGTCGCAGGCATCGTGTCGGCAGCATTCGCCTTGCCGACGGCACTGATCGTCTTCCGCCTGCGCGGCGCCTATTTCGCGATCGGCACCTGGGTCGTCGCCGAGGTGTATCGTCTTGGTTTCGCGCAAGTGAAGGCGCTCGGCGGCGGCACCGGGACCTCGCTCACCCCATCCGTCACATCGTCAATGCCGGGGATCGAGTGGATCAAAACATTGCTCGACGTGCGCACGCCGGCCGCGCGTGACATTGCCTCGTATTGGCTGGCGCTGGCGTTGGTGGTCGGCACACTCGCCTTCGTCTATCTGCTGCTGCGCTCGCGCCAAGGCCTGGCGCTGGGTGCGATCCGCGACCGCGAGGCTGCGGCTGCGAGCCTCGGCGTCGACATCACCAGCATCAAGCTCGCCGTCTATGTCGCGACCGCCGCCATGACCGGGATGATCGGTGCGCTGATCTACCTTCAGAAGGCACGCATCTCGCCGGACGCCGCCTTCTCGGTGCTCGATTGGACCGCCTATGTCATCTTCATCACGGTGATCGGGGGCATCGGGACGATCGAGGGCCCGATCATCGGTGCGGTCGTCTTCTACCTGATGCAGCGCTACCTCGCCGATTTTGGTGCGTGGTACCTCATCCTTCTGGGCACCCTCGGGATCCTCGTCATGCTGTTCGCCCCTCGCGGGCTCTGGGGCCTGCTTGCCGGGCGATACGATCTGACGCTGTTCCCGACCCGACGCCGGCTTGAGACGAACCGGACCAAGAATGGCCTGAGCTCCGAGTCTTAGGCCCGGAACGGCCGTTTTAACGCATCGTCATGCTGCAATGCGGCATTCTCCATGCTGCCATGCAATGGCATGCATGGACATTGGCATCTGGTATACATAAAACATCCTTCGAGATGAGACAGCAATACTGACTGTCTTAAGAAGGGGAATTCCGATGTCCAAGACCGCTTCCGTCGCGCTCGCGCCCACCGCCTCGCTGTTCGCCCGCTTCATGGCCGCCGTCGACCGCTTCCTGATGGCGAGCGCCGAGATCTCCAACCAGAATGGCGACCTGCCCCGCTTCGGCCTGTAAGCGGCGTCTGAGGTCGCCGCGCGTCGAATTGTCGCGCCGGTTGTAAATCTTGCGAATTCCTACTTTTGAAGAATGGCTCCGCGCTGCGGGGCCATTTCTATTTGGGATCAGGCACATTCGTGCAACCTCGCAAGCGAGGTTGCGTCATAAGCGCACAATGGGCCGCGCGCGCTTGATGCTTGGCATAATGAATACAGGAATGCCGCCAACGCTCGCTCAAAAAACAGAAGCGCTCATTGGAGGATTCATGACGGACATGGTGCAGGCCACAACAGCCCCTTCAGCCGCACGCGTCAGCGATACGTTTCGCTGGACACAATTGGCGATCGGCGTGGCGGCGATGGTGATGATCGCCAACTATCAATATGGCTGGACCTTCTTCGTCCCCGACATCCAGAAGACGTTCGGTTGGGATCGCGCGTCGATCCAATGGGCCTTCACGCTGTTTGTCCTGTTCGAGACCTGGCTGGTGCCGGTGGAAGGATGGTTTGTCGATAAGTATGGCCCGCGCATCGTCGTACTCGTCGGCGGCGTGCTCTGCGCGATCGGCTGGGCGGTCAACGCGCAAGCGACCACGCTCAACGGCTACTATCTCGGCATGATCATCGCGGGCATCGGCGCCGGCGGCGTCTACGGCACCTGCGTCGGCAATGCGCTGAAATGGTTTCCCGACAAGCGCGGTCTTGCGGCGGGCATCACCGCCGCCGGCTTTGGCGCGGGCTCGGCACTCACGGTCGCGCCGATCCAGGCCATGATCAAGGATAGCGGCTTCCAGACCACCTTCCTCTATTTCGGCCTCGGACAAGGCATCATCATCTGCATCCTCGCGTTCTTCCTGCTGGCGCCGAAGCCCGGCCAGGTGCCGAACGTCGTGGCGAATGCCGCGCTGGTGCAGAGCCGCCGCAACTATCAGCCCACCGAGGTGCTGCGCCAGCCGATCTTCTGGCTGATGTATTTCATGTTCGTGATCGTCGGCGCCGGCGGCTTGATGGTGACGGCGAACCTGAAGCCGATCGCGGTCGACTGGAAGGTCGACGCGGTGCCCGTGACACTGATCGGCATGACCATGACCGCGGTGACGTTCGCGGCGACCATCGACCGCGTGCTCAACGGATTGACGCGTCCGTTCTTTGGCTGGATCTCCGACATGATCGGCCGCGAGAATACGATGTTCATCGCCTTCGGCATGGAGGGCTTCGGCATCTGGATGCTCTACCTCTGGGGCCAGGATCCGATCTGGTTCGTGATCCTCTCAGGCTTCGTGTTCTTCGCCTGGGGCGAGATCTACTCGCTTTTCCCCTCGACCTGCACCGACACGTTCGGCGCGAAGTTCGCGACCACCAATGCCGGCCTGCTCTACACCGCCAAGGGCACCGCGGCGCTGCTGGTGCCGCTCGCGAACTACGTCCAGCAAAGCTCCGGCCATTGGGACAATGTGTTCATCCTGGCTGCCGGCGCCAACATCCTGGCTTCGCTGCTGGCGCTGTTGGTGCTGAAACCCTGGCGCAAGGTCGTGGTCGCGCATTCGACCATCTGACCTCGCAACTGCAACATAAACATCGCGCCTCACGCCCGGCTTCACCGCCGGGCGTTTTCATTTTCCCGAATACACCTTAATACCGCAAACCCGAAGGAACCTGCACTTTTCCTGAGCTTGATCCCAAGATAGGGCTTGCATTCTGGAATATGGTATACCAAGCTGCCGGCCGCGCTTGCGACCATAAGCCACAAGATTTGCGACACTCTGCCATATGGGCGGCGATGTCGTGACCAGACAGGCGCTTGGGAGGTTGTTGATGATTTCAGGCACGGATGGCGCCGTCACGGCCGCGCCTCTTCGTACAGGTTTCCGTTGGCTCCAGCTCGGCATGGGCATCGTCTGCATGGCGATGATCGCCAACCTGCAATATGGCTGGACGCTGTTCGTCGATCCGATCGACGCCAAGTACCATTGGGGTCGCGCCGCGATCCAGCTCGCCTTCACCATCTTCGTCGTCACCGAGACCTGGCTGGTGCCGGTCGAGGCCTGGTTCGTCGACAAATACGGCCCGCGCATCGTCATCATGTTCGGCGGCGTGATGATCGCACTGTCCTGGGTGCTCAATTCCTACGCCGACAGCCTTCCCCTGCTCTACACCGCCGCGGTCGTCGGCGGCATGGGCGCAGGCGCGGTGTACGGCACCTGTGTCGGCAACGCGCTGAAATGGTTTCCTGATCGCCGCGGCCTCGCCGCCGGTGCGACCGCGGCCGGCTTCGGCGCGGGCGCAGCCCTCACCGTGGTGCCGATCGCGGCCATGATCGGCTCGAGCGGCTATCAGCACGCGTTCCTCACCTTCGGCATCGGCCAAGGCGTGATCGTGTTCGTGCTCGCCTTCTTCATCCAGCCGCCGCGTCTCTCGATCCCGCCGAAGAAGAAGCAGCTCAATCTGCCGCAGACCAAGATCGACTTCACGCCGCCGCAAGTGCTGCGCGCCCCGATTTTCTGGATCATGTATCTCGTTTTCGTCATGGTCGCCTCAGGCGGCCTGATGACCGCGGCCCAGATCGCGCCGATCGCGCACGACTTCAAGATCGCCGACACGCCAGTCTCGCTCGCCGGGTTCCAGATGGCGGCATTGACCTTCGCGATCTCGCTCGACCGCATCTTCGACGGCTTCGGCCGCCCGTTCTTCGGTTTCGTGTCCGACACGATCGGCCGCGAGAACACGATGTTCATCGCCTTCGGCACCGCCGCCTTGATGCTGCTGACGCTGTCGGCCTCCGGTCACGTCCCGCTCGTGTTCGTGCTCGCGACCGCGGTGTATTTCGGCGTGTTCGGCGAAATCTACTCGCTGTTCCCCGCCACCTGCGGCGACACCTTCGGCTCGAAGTTCGCAACCACCAACAACGGCATGCTCTACACCGCGAAGGGCACCGCCTCCCTGCTGGTCCCGCTCGCCAGCGTGATCTCGACCGCTTACGGCTGGAAAGCCGTGTTCGTGGTGGCGGTGGCGCTGAACGCGACGGCCGCACTGATGGCGCTGTTCGTGATCAAGCCGCTGCGCCGCTCCTTCATCCTGGGCAAGGAAGCCGAGAGCGCGAGCCCCGCAGCGGCCAACACCGAGACCCGCGCCAAGACCGGGACGGCCTGAGCCGCCAGACACCATCACGTCGATCAAAAGGGGCGCAGCGATGCGCCCCTTTTTTTCTTTTGCCGAGTCGTTTTTCGAAGACGACAAACGTCAGTATCGCTGCCGCAAGAATTTTCGGATCAACCAAATCCAGCGCTTGACGATTGGCATTATGTATACCACACTCCCCTCATCGTTCACCCAGGGAGGTTGCCATGCTGGTCGGAGACATTCTGCGCAAGAAGACGCCGCGCGTTATCACGGTGCGAATGAACGAAACGGTGGGTATCGCCGCCAAGCTGATGCGGGCCAACAACATCAGCGCGCTGGTGGTGAAGGACGTGGTCCGCTCCGAAGGAAACACCGCAGTCGGCATGTTCACCGAGCGCGACGTGGTGCGCGCCGTAGCCGAGCACGGCGCCAATGCCATCAACGTCAAGGTCTCGCAGCTCGTCTCGGTGCAGCAGCTCGTCTCCTGCACCTCCTCAGACACGATCGAGCACGTCCGGCATCTGATGAACCGGAATCACATCCGGCACCTGCCCGTGATCGACGACTACAGCCTCGTCTCCGTCATCAGCATGCGCGACATCGCCGCTGCCGTTGACGAAGCCATCAACGGCTCGCCGCAAGCAGCAGCCTAACAAGCGGCAACTCTTCCCCTGCGACGATCGACCCCGGCTCGGACACCTCCGAGCCGGACCGGATCCTTCGTCCCAAAATTCCGCTACCCCCGCGAGGATTTCATGAAGATCTGCATCTACGGCGCCGGCGCGATCGGCGGATATCTCGGCGTGCAGCTGGCGCGCGCAGGCGCCGATGTCAGCCTGGTCGCACGCGGTGCGCACCTCGCGGCGATGCGCGAAAATGGCCTGACCTTGCTCGCCGGCGAGGAGACGCACACCGTCCACCCCCGCTGCACCGACAATGCGGAAGAGCTCGGCGTGCAGGACTATGTCATCGTCACGCTGAAGGCGCATTCGATCACCGGCGTGATCGAGAAGATGCGGCCGCTGCTCGGGCCGCACACCCGCATCGTCACCGCAGTCAACGGCATTCCCTATTGGTATTTCCACAAGCACGGCGGCGCCTACGAGAACGCGACGCTGGAGAGCATCGATCCGGGCGGCCGCCAATGGCGCGAGCTAGGTGCCGAGCGCGCGATCGGCTGCATCGTCTACCCCGCGACCGAGATCGAGGCGCCCGGCGTGATCCGTCACGTCTACGGCAACAATTTCCCGCTCGGCGAGCCCTCGGGCGAGATCACATCAGACGTGCAGCGCCTCGCCGACCTCTTCGTCGCGGCCGGGCTGAAGGCACCGGTGCTCGACCGCATCCGCGACGAGATCTGGCTCAAGCTCTGGGGCAATGTCTGCTTCAACCCGATCAGCGCGCTGACCCATGCAACGCTCGACGTGATCTGCACCGATCCCGCCACGCGGGCGCTGTCGCGCGCGATCATGGTGGAGACGCAAGCCATCGCCGAAACCTTCGGCGTCAAGTTCCGCGTCGATGTCGAGCGCCGCATCGAGGGCGCCCGCAAGGTGGGCGCGCACAAGACCTCGATGCTGCAGGATCTCGAGCGCGGCCGCCCGATGGAGATCGACCCGCTCGTCACCGTGGTGCAGGAGATGGGCCGCTTGACCAAGATTCCGACGCCCGCGCTCGACTCGGTGCTGGCGATGGTCACCCAGCGCGCCCGTATCGCCGGCCTCTATGACGGCGCCTCGGCGCCGACGGATCCTCGCGCGCTGGCGGTGGCGTGATGAGCACGGAGACGACAAAATGGCTCCGCTTCCGCCACAAAGGCGCCACCGGCTTCGGCACGCTGACCGCATCCGGCATCAGCGTGCATGAAGGCGAGATGTTCGGCCGCAACGCGCCGACCGGCAAGATTTTGGCGCTATCGGAGGTCGAGCTGCTCGCGCCCTGCGCACCCAGCAAGATCGTCGCGCTCTGGAATAATTTTCACGCGCTCGCCGCAAAGCTCAATCAGCCCGAGCCGCCCGAGCCGCTCTATCTGCTCAAGGCCACCACCACCATCACCACACCGGGCGCGGTGATCCGCCGTCCGTCCTACTACGACGGCAAGACCACCTATGAGGGCGAGCTCGGCATTGTCATCGGCAAGACCTGCGCCCGCGTCTCGCCTGACGAGGCCGACCGCTTCATCTTCGGCTACACCTGCGTCAACGACATCACCGCCAACGACATCCTGACCAGCGACCCCACCTTTCCGCAATGGGCCCGCGCCAAGGGCATCGACGATTACGGCCCGTTCGGCCCCGTCATCACGACCGGTATCGATCCCGCAAAACTCACCGTGCGCACCATTCTCAACGGCGCGGAGCGGCAGAACTATCCGATCTCCGACATGATTTTTTCCGCGCAAGCCCTGGTGAGCAAGATCTCCCACGACATGACCCTGCTCCCCGGCGACCTCATCGCGGTCGGCACCTCGGTCGGCGTCGGCGTGATGAAGGAGCCGGTCAACACAGTGACCGTGGCGATCGACGGCATCGGCGAGCTGACGAACGAGTTTCGGCTGTAGCCTTCGCCGTCATTCCGGGCGCGCGCCCCGGAATGACGGCGGAGGGTGTTGGCGCGACCGCCTCCCCCCCGGGCAAACCCGGCATTCCCCGCCGCCCGACCGACTACCGCAAATCAGCCGTGGATCGCGCCATCCGACGCGTCCGGCAGCCCGCACGCCCCTTGATCTCGGTTCCGCTCTCCAATAGCAATTATGGCCAAAATGTGCGCGGGCGTGAGGGCGTCGCCATGTGGCTGTTCTTCCTGGTTGCCTGGTTTGTCCTGCTCGCCGCCATCGCGTTCCTCGCCCCGCAGGCGCTTGGTTACGACATCACCCATTTGCCCGCCGCCTTCGTCGCCCTGCCGCTGCCGCAGCGCATCGCAACCGGCGCAATCGTGGTGGCCGGACTGGCATTGATCGGCGCCTCGGCCTTTCGGCTCTCACGCCAGGACCGGCGCCTCGACAGCTTGCGCGACCGCCTCAAGAAGACCCGGGAGGACGTCGTCGTCGCGCACGCCCTGCAAAATCACCTCGACGCCACCGTCCAGCACCTGATCGAGAGCGATCCCAGGGAGGCCGTCTCCGCACTGCACGACAAGCTGGGCGAGACCGAGCAGCGCGCGCTGCTCCAGCAGAGCCGCAACCAGTCCACCGACATGCACGACCAGCTCGCCGAGATCCGCCGCCGCCAGCAGGGGGTGCGCGAGATGGTCGGCAAGGTCGCCGATCAGCGCCGCGCGGTCGAACCCGTCTTCACCGAGATCCGCGACCGCCAGAACCAGCTCGAGCGCGCGCTGCTCGACCTCGAGACCGACGACCGCAAGAACAATCTCGCGGATCGCCTGAAAGACATCGGCCGCGACGTATCGGCGCTGCTGTCCCGGGTCAACGCGGTGCAGGACACGTTCGCAAGGCTGAACCAGTACAGGGAAGATCTGGCAAAATCCCATGCCGAGCTGGTGCCGCTGCGCTCATCCGACGCCGGCATCAATGCGTTGATCGGCGAGCTCAGCCTCAGCCATGAGCGTCTCGCCAAGACCGTCGACGAGCTCGAAACCGGCGGCGAAGCACCGCTCAGCGCACGCGTCGAGGCGCTGTCGAAAAACAAGGATGAGATCGAGCAGCGCCTCGCCCGCATCGACGACAGCGCCAACATCCTGAGAAGCATCCGGCTCGATTTCGAGGAGCTCGGCCAGCGCCAGGCTCAGCTCGAACGCTCGCTCACCGAGGTCGAGACCGATCTTGACGGCAAGACCCTCGTCGACCGCCAGAACGCGCTGAACGATTTCGTCCTGCAGTCGCGCCAGCGTCTCGGCGCCCTGCAGGAGACGCTGGCGACGCTGAACGCCTTCAAGACAGAGCTGTCGAAATCGCAGGCCGATCTGGTGCCGCTGAAGGCGCCGGTGTTCGGCATCGAGGCCATGATCGCCGAGGTCAGCTCCACCCGCGATCTCCTGGCCAAAACCGTCGGCGAGATCGAGGCAAGCGGCGATGTCACCCTCGCCTCGCGCGTCGATGCGCTGACCAAGAGCAAGCGCGAGGTCGAAGACCGCCTCGCACGCATCTTCGAGAATTTCAACGCGCTCGACGCCTTGCGCAAGGACATCGGCGGCATCTTCTCGACCATCCGCAACAGCCTGAACCGGATCGGGTGATGGCTGAAATGACCGTCAGGTTCGAACCGCGATAAGTCTGCGCGCGACCAATTGCCCATGCGCATCATTCTCGGCTTCCTCTCCGGCCTGCTCGGCGCTCTCGCCGGCTGGTCGGGCCTCGCCGCTTTGGTCGTCCTGCTCGCGGGACCGGACCGTGATGGCGGCATCGCCATGGGGGCCTTCTTCGACATCGGCCCGATCGGCGGCGTGGTTGGTTTTGTTGCCGGCGTCTGGCTGTTCGTGCGCTTCGGCCTGGTCCGCAACGCAGCGCCGGCCCCCGCTGGAGAGACCCCGGATGCCGCGGCTCCCCGCACCACGCGGCTGTCCTTCCCCTTTGCCACATCCGTTCTGCTGATCGTGGCGGTGCTCGGCTATTGGGGATGGTACGAGTTGATCCGCTCGCCCAATCTCAGCCACGGCTTCATGACGCTGCAGATCGAGTTTCGACTTCCCCCCGGCATGACCCTGCCGGACAAGGAGGAGGACGTGCGCATCGAGGTCGAGGAAGCCTCGGGCTATGCTATTGCGATGTTGCCGCCGAACTGGCGCGCGCATGACGGTGACCGCAAAGCGATCATTTCCACGGTTTCGCTGATGTACAAGACGCGCCACCGCGCCGTCAGCCTGACGCTCCCTGATGTGCCAACGCAGCGCTGGTCGATCGATCTTCCGTCCGACCCCGATCCCACGCCCGGCTTTTCGCCGTGGCGCACGGCAAGCGTGCCATCACCAGCAAAGATCGAGATGCATTTTCGGCTGAGCGCCGATCGCTGACGATCGGCGCCGCGTGCGGAAACATGTCGACACACGTCGCGTCTGCGCGCGCCCAAGAGATGCCGCCAACATGTCGCTGATGCGCCGCAACTTGGTCGCATTCGGCCGCCCTTGTGGGGGACGTGTCTGGGGGCACGGCTCCGCCGTGTTTGGACCAAACCTGCTAGGGGTATGACTGTGAAGAAGATTGTATTTGTTCTGGGTGCGACGCTTGCTCTGGTGACGGCTGCGAACGCGGCTGACCTGCCGCGCCGCCAGCCCGTACCGGTCTATCCGGCCGAGCAGGCCCCGATCGGCAAGATGCCGATTGGCAAGAGCCCGGTTGGCAAGGCTCCGATCGGCAAGGCGCCCGGCCCGGTCGCTGCGCGCTACTGAGACGCCAGCGAACCAAGCGGCCGACAGCCAAGGGGGCACTGCGTGACGAGCAAAGTTGATCGATCGGGATCCTGCATCCTTGCGGGCCTCGCGCTCGCGACCATGATCGCATGCATCATGCCGCAGGCTTCGGCTAACGAGGCGAACAAGCGCATGGCCGATGCCAGTGCGCTTGTCTCGACCGACACCGCATCGCGCGCCGCACCGCAAGCCACGCGGCGCGCGGTCGCGCGGGCGGAGAAAGGCCCCTACTACGTCGACTTCCGCGCGCGGACGGCGGCGAGCTGGGGCCATGCCTTCGTCTGGTACGGCAAGACCAGCGAGCGCGCTGTCGAGGTCGCAGGCCTGACGCCGGCCGGCGATACCTGGAGCTACGTGCTCGGCTATTTCACCTGGGTGCCATCAGAGACCGGCGCGAGCTACGGCGATCTCGATCCGGACTATCTGACCGCGAGCTATCGCGTTTATCTGAACGAAGCCGACGCCAAGCGCGTGTTCGCCTATATCGAGAAGCTGAAGGCAAGTTCGCCGGTCTGGAATGCCGAGACCACAAACTGCACCGGCTTCATCGGCGACATCGCCGAATATATGGGCCTCAAGGTCCCCAACCGCTGGCAGCGCCCGGAAAACTTCGTCAACAGCCTGAAAGAGATGAACGGCGGCCGGCAGATGGTGCGGTTGTCGGCGGAGTAGCCTCGCTGTCATTGCGAGCGGTGAAGCAGCGGGACCAACACTAAGACCGTCACCCTGAGGAGCGAGCCGCGGTGCACAGCAGCGCGAGCGAGCCTCGAAGGGCGACAGCCCGGTTGCATCTCGGCCGCTCATCCTTCGAGGCTCATCACGGGACGCGCTGCGTCCCATGCCTCGCACCTCAGGATGACGGATCTTAATTATCCGCCTCGCGGAAACACGCCCCTCGCCCGCATGACTCACCGCACGGCGGCGCAATAGACATTTCCCGACGCGACCGGCATCCTCCTCCCATCAACCGAGAACAAAGCCTGCCACGCAGGCGGGGGAAACAGGGATGTTGCAAACACGGTTCACAAAACTCGTCGGCGTCGAGCACCCGATCGTCCAGGGCGGCATGCAATGGGTTGGCCGCGCCGAGCTGGTCGCCGCCGTTGCAAACGCCGGCGCGCTCGGTTTCATCACCGCGCTGACCCAGCCAACGCCGGAGGACCTGACCAAGGAGATCGCGCGCTGCCGTGACCTCACCGACAAGCCGTTTGGCGTCAACCTCACCATCCTGCCGGCGATCAAGCCGCCGCCCTACGCCGAATACCGCGCCGCCATCATCGAGGCCGGCATCACGGTGGTCGAGACCGCCGGCAACAAGCCGCAGGAGCATGTCGACGAGTTCAAGAAGCACGGCGTCAAGGTCGTACACAAATGCACCAGCGTCCGCCACGCGCTCTCCGCGGAGCGAATGGGCGTCGACGCCATCTCGATCGACGGGTTCGAATGCGCCGGCCATCCCGGCGAGGACGACACCCCCGGCCTGATCCTGATCCCGGCCGCCGCCAACAAGGTCAAGATCCCGATGATCGCCTCCGGCGGCTTTGCCGACGCCCGCGGCCTCGTCGCGGCGCTGGCGCTCGGGGCCGAGGGCATCAACATGGGCACCCGCTTCATGGCGACCAAGGAGAGCCCGATTCACCAGCTCATCAAGGAGAAGATCGTCGCCAATGATGAGCGCGAGACCGAGTTGATCTTCCGCACCATGCGCAACACCTCGCGCGTCGCCAGGAACGAGATCTCGACCAAGGTCGTCGCGATGGAGAAGGAAGGCGCCAAGTTCGAGGACATTCGCGAACTCGTTGCCGGTGCCCGCGGCAAGATGGTCTATGCCACAGGCAATTCCGACGAAGGCATCTGGTCGGCCGGCCAGGTCCAGGGCCTGATCCAGGACATCCCGAGCTGCGGCGAGCTGATCTCCCGCATCGTGCGCGAAGCCGAGGCGATCATTCGCTCCAGGCTCGAAGGCATGATTGCTCAACCAAGCGCGCAAGCCGCGGAATAGTCACTGCAAGAAGCGAGACCCATTCATGAAGGCTTATGTCTACGGCCCTGAAGGCGCCCGGATTTCCGACGTCGCTCAACCAAAACCGAAAGGCACGCAAGTGCTGGTGCGCGTGCGCGCGTGCGGCCTCAATCGCGCCGATACCGGCATGCGCAAGGGGCACGCTCATGGCGCGGCCGGCGGCGTCGGCACCGTGCTCGGCATGGAATGGGCTGGCGAAGTCGCCGAGCTCGGACCTGACGCAAAGGGCGTCAAGGTCGGCGATCGCATCATGGGCTCGGGCGGCGCGGCGTTCGCCGAGTACACGCTCGCCGATCACGGCCGGCTGTTCGGCGCGCCCTCGAACATGAATTTCGAGGAAGCCGCCACGCTGCCCGTCGCACTCGCCACGATGCACAACGCCGTCGTCACTGTCGGCGGCGTGCAGCCGGGCCAAGCCGTGCTGATCCAGGGCGCGAGTTCGGGCGTCGGCCTGATGGCGATGCAGATTGCAAAGCTCAAGGGCGCGAGGCTCGTGATCGGCTCCTCGACCGATCCTTATCGCCGCGGCCGGCTGAACGAGTATGGCGCCGACCTCGCGGTCGATTCCTCCGATCCCGCATGGGTCGACGACGTCTTGAAGGCCACGAACGGCGAAGGTGTCGATCTCATCGTCGACCAGGTCTCGGGCAAGGTCGCCAGCCAGAACTTGGCTGCCACGAAGATTTTGGGCCGCATCGTCAATGTCGGCCGGCTCGGCGGCACCCATGCCGACTTCAACTTCGACCTCCATGCCGCCCGCCGCATCTCCTATATCGGCGTCACCTTCCGCACCCGCTCTATCGAGGAGGTCCGCGCGATCTTCGACGAGGTCCGCAAGGACATTTGGGGCGCGGTCGAATCGCGAAAACTCCAGCTGCCGATCGACAAGGTCTATGCGTTCGACGACATCGACAAGGCGTTCGAGCACATGGAGGCGAACAAGCATCTGGGGAAGATCGTCGTGACGGTGCCGTAGCGCAGGCACCGGTTTCGTAGGGTGGGCAGAGCGAAGCGTGCCCACGATCTGCATCTCTTGCGGACGAAACGTGGGCACGGCGCTTTGCGCCTTTGCCCATCCTACGAGGGCTGAGCAAGGACACTTAGCCCGCCTTCAATTCAGAAGCATTCGCAACAATTTCGCTTCTGCAAATCACTCGCGACAACTTCTGTGGATCGTCGCTTGATGTTCGCGAATGCCCTGCTAAATCCCCGGCATGAGCGGACAACATGACAAGACATCGGTCGCGGCCATCTCGATCCTGGTCAGCGGCGGTATGGCGGCGGCCAAGTTCGTGGTCGGGATCGCGATCGGATCGCTGGCGCTGATCTCCGAGGCGCTGCACTCCTCGATCGACCTGGTTGCGACCATCATCACCTGGGCGGTGGTGCGGGTGTCGGACAAGCCGGCCGACGACGAGCACCATTACGGCCATGGCAAGCTGGAGAGCATCTCCGCACTTGGCGTGACCGCGCTGCTCTATGTGCTGGCCGGCGGCATCCTGGTCGAATCCTATAGCCGGCTGCGCGAGGGAACCCCGCCGCCGACGATCTCGGCCGTGCCGTTCGTGGTGCTGGTGATCGACATCGCCGTCAATCTGTGGCGCGCCCGCGCTCTGCATCGGGCCGCACGCGCGACGAGGAGCGAGGCGCTGGCCGCGGATGCGCTGCACTTTGCGTCAGACGTCATGGGCTCCTGTGCCGTCATCGTCGGCCTGATCCTTGCGGCCTTCGGCTTCTGGTGGGGTGACGCGGCCGCCGCCGCCGCCGTGGCCGTCATGATCGCCCTGCTCGGCCTGCGGATGGCAAGCTCCACGGTGCAGACGCTGGTCGACCGCGCGCCGGAAGGGGCCCAGGAAAAGGCCACCGCGGCGATCCGCAGCGTGCCCGGCGTCATCGACGTGGAGCGGCTACGCGTCCGCATGGTCGGGGCCACCACCTTCATCGACAGCATCGTCAAGGTCCCCAGGACCTACCCTATCGACCGCGTCGAGGGCATCAAGCGCAACGCGGAAGCTGCCGTCGCCAAGGCCTTTGGCGATGCCGACCTCTCCTTCACGGCCGTCCCCGTCGCCCGCGACAACGAGACCGTGCGCGACCGCATCATGGTGATCGCGCGCAATTCGGGCCTCGCCATCCACCACGTCACGGTGCACGATCTCGGCGCCAAGCTGATCGTCAGCATCGACCTCGAGGTCGACGCCGACATGCAGCTCGAAGCCGCCCATGACGTCGCCAACACGCTGGAGCGGAACATCAAGGAAGAGTTTGGCGACGACGTCGAGGTCGACGTCCATATCGAGCCGCTGGAACCGGAATTGCCGTTCGGTGCCGATGCCGTGCCTGATAGGGTGCAGACCATCGCCGCCGCGCTCACCGAATATGCCGCCGGCGGCGAGATCCACGACATCCATAATGTGCGCGTCCGCAACACCGACGCGGGCGAGATCGTCAACTTCCACTGCCGCGCCACGCCGTCGATGAGCGTGATCAAGGTGCACGAGCATGTCGATGAGATCGAGCGCCGCTTGCGCCGTGCGTTCCCGAGCGTGAAGCGCGTCATCAGCCACGCCGAGCCGCCGCGCGCGTGAGGCGGAACGCGCCGGGAGTCACACGTTCTCGTTTCGGACTCCCTATGCACGTGAGTTTGCGGAGAAGAGGCGCGCGAACTCTGCATTGGATAAGAAATAATTCGCGTTAACCTTTCGTTGACTCTCGACAGCCTGCGCAAACTGGATTCAAATCGCTGTGATTCGAAAGCGTTGTGGGGCTGCTTTCGAACTTCGTTGCAGACAGGTTTTCAGGGGGCCGAAGGCATGGCGCGTGCAGACGCCGCGAACGCGTGCGTCCAATCCGATTCGATCAAGGGATTGGCGCAATCGATCGCGAAACCTGCCTATCATCGGCTGTTGATCGCCGAGCCGGCGTTGCGACGCGCCGTACCGACGCTCATCATCGCATTCCTCATCACGATCTGCCTCGGTGCATTCGTCCAGGTCGTCGATCAGACGCGCCAGAAGCGCCAGGTGATCCAGAACGACATCTCGATGCTCGCCGAACTGCTCGCCGAGCGCATCGACCGCGCGACCTCGGTGCGCGGAGAGCGGCTGAAGACGATCGAGAACCTGCCGACGCTGCTGCCCGACATGATCCCGACCAAGGCCAGGGTCTCGGGCCGCCACGTCGTCGTCACCTCGGCCGGTGTCAACAGCCGCATCCTCGCCCGCATTCCGATCGACAGCGATCCCGCCGGCAACGACCGCCTGCTCGATGCGATCACCACCGCACAGCTGCTCGCATCGCCGCCGCGCGACAACAACGTCGCGGACATGATGCTGCCTGACGGCAATGCGGCGCTGGCGACCTCGCGGCCGATCAAATCGCTGCCGGGTCTCGTCACGGTGATCCAGGAGCGTAACGAGCCGATCTGGGGCTCGGACGCGGCGCTGTCCGTGACGCTGTCGGCGACCACGGGCTTCGTCGTGCTGATCCTCGGCTTCGCCTTCCACTGGCAGTCGACCCGCGCCCGCGAAGGCGATCTCATCAACGACGCGGTGCGCGGCCGCATCGACACCGCGCTCAACCGCGGCCGCTGCGGCCTGTGGGACTGGGACCTGTCGCGCGGCCGGATCTTCTGGTCGCAATCGATGTTCTCGATGCTCGGCCTCGACGGCCGCAACGAGCTGCTCACCTTCGGCGAGGTCAACGCGCTGGTGAAGTCTGATGACATCGACCTGTTCGCGATCGCCGACCAGCTGATCTCCGGGAAGATCGACCACATCGACCAGACCTTCAGGATGCAGCATGTCGACGGCCACTGGATCTGGCTGCGCGTCCGCTGCGAGCGGACCCGCGGCGCCAGCGATGCCGGTATGCACCTGATCGGCATCGCGGTCGACATCACCGAGCAGAAGAGCCTCGCCGAGCGGACCGTGGAAGCCGACCTTCGCCTGCGCGACGCGATCGAGACCATTCCGGAAGCCTTCGTGCTGTGGGACGCCAGCGACCGCCTGGTGCTCTGCAATTCGCACTTCCAGCGCCTGCACAAGCTGCCCGACACCGCGGTGATCCCCGGCACTTCCTACGAGACCGTGCTGGAAGTCGGCCGCATGCCGGAGGTGCGCACCCGCCACAACGAGACCGTTGCCCAAGGCCCGGGCGCGCGCACCTTCGAGGCCCAGCTCGACGACGGCAGCTGGCTGCACATCAGCGAGCGCCGCACCAAGGACGGCGGCTACGTCTCTGTCGGCACCGACATCACCCGGATCAAGGAGCACGAGCAGAAGCTCGTCGACAACGATCTGCGCCTGCGCGCCACCGTCATCGACCTCAAGCGCTCGCAGGCGGCTCTGGAACGCCAGACCATCGAACTTGCCGATCTTGCCGAGAAATACCAGCGCGAGAAGACCCGGGCCGAGGAAGCCAACCAGACCAAGTCGAAGTTCCTCGCCAATATGAGCCACGAGCTGCGCACGCCGCTCAATGCCATCATCGGTTTCTCCGAGATCATGGGCTCGGGCATGTTCGGCGAGCTCGGCAGCGAGAAGTACCAGGAATACTGCCACGACATCCTGACCAGCGGTCACTATCTGCTCGAGGTCATCAACGACATCCTCGACATGTCCAAGATCGAGGCCGGCCGCATGAAGCTCGACATGGAAGAGCTCGACCTGTCGCGGACGCTGGCCGAATCCTTGCGCGTCGTCGCCGGCCGAGCCCAGGACAAGAACCTGACGCTGGATGCTGACATCGAGAAGTCGATCTCCGTCGTCGCCGACCGCCGCGCTACCAAGCAGATCGTCGTCAACCTTTTGTCCAACGCCGTGAAGTTCACGCCCGACGGCGGCCGCATCGTGGTGCGCAGCCGGCAGCTCGAGGACAGGATCGTGTTGATGATCGCCGACACCGGCATCGGCATCGCGCCGCACTCGCTGGCGCGGCTCGGCCGTCCCTTCGAGCAGGTCGAGAGCCAGCTCACCAAGACCTATCACGGCTCCGGCCTTGGCCTTGCGATCGCGCGCTCGCTGGCACAGCTCCACGGCGGCTCGATGAAGCTGCGCTCCAGGCTGGAAGTCGGCACCGTCGTCCGCGTGACCCTGCCACGCGACGCCATCAAGGCGGGGGCCGGGATATCAGCCGCGGCGTAGCGTGGAACGACGGCGGATAAGCGCAGCACCTCCATCACCGTCACCCTGAGGCGCTTGTTTGGCGGCGCTTCGCGCCTCGGAGCTCACGCCTCAGGATGACGGGAGCCGGACTTTCCTTGAAATCAATCTACGACTGCAACGTCGGCGCCACTTCGCGCGCGATATTGACCAGCGCTGCGATCAGCGGCGTCATCGGATCGCGCTGCGGGATCACGAGGCCAATGCTGTAATTGACCTCGGGCTCGACGATCGGAATGGTGCGGACCTTGTCGGACAGGCCGAGCGTCTCGGCGAGCTTGGCCGGCATCACGCTCGCCCAGCGCCCGGTCTTGACGTGGGTGAACAGCACCAGCAGCGAGTTCGACGTAAGTGTCGGTGTCGCCTCCGCACCAACCGAGCGCAGCGCGCGGTCGATGATGCGGCGGTTCTGCATGTCAGGCGTCAGCAGGCACAGCGGCACCTGTCCGACTTCCTTCCAGGTCACCGTCTCGCGGTCGCCGAACATGCCATCGGGCGCGGTGAGCAGGCGATAGCTCTCGTTGTAGAGCGGGATGGTGCGCACCTTGCCGATCGGCTCGTTCTCGATATAGGTCAGCCCCGCATCGACCTCGAGATTTTCGAGCAGCCCCAGCACCTCCGAGGAGGTCGTCGAGCGGATGCTGAAGCGCACCTCGGGATGCCGGGCGCGGAACGGCGTCGTCAGCGAAGCGACCATGCCGAGCGCGGTCGGGATCGCCGCGATACGGATCTCGCCGGAGAGCTGATGCTTCAGTCCGTTGATCTCCTCGCGCATGGCGCGGGCATCGCCGACGATGCGCCGCGCCCAGTCGAGGGCACGCTCGCCCTCGGGGGTGAAACCCTGGAATCGGGAGCCGCGCTGGACCAGCATCACGCCGAGGATTTCCTCGAGCTGCTTGAGCCCGGTCGACATGGTCGGTTGGGTGACGCCGCAGGCCTCTGCCGCCCGTCCAAAATGCCGTTCCTTGGCCAGCGCCAGCAGCAGTTCAAGCTTGTCGATCAACCGGTCGTCCCCTCGGATTCCATCGTGGCATGCAAGCTATCACGCCGGGCCTGCACCAACACGCAAAAACCGGCACTCGATACAAGTTTCATTACTACTTTGTATCGACCGATTGCGCTTTCCAATCGATCTGAATTCGCAATCGCAGCATGAGACAGCTTTATTGATCTTCGAATGATTCCAAATAGTTTGCGCGAAGGGACGCTCAATCCGAGAACGAAGAATGACAACCGTTTATGAGCCTTGGGACGAGACGCGCGGCGCCGAAATCATCGCCGAACATGCCAGTCAGGAAGGCGCAACGCTCGTCATCCTCCACGCGCTCCAGGAGGCATTCGGCTACGTGCCGGAAGCGGCGATTCCCATGGTGGCGCAGGCGCTGAACCTGTCGCGCGCCGAGGTCCATGGCGTCTTCACGTTCTACCATGACTTCCGCCACAAGCCGGCCGGCCGCCACGTGCTGAAGCTGTGCCGAGCCGAGGCCTGCCAGGCCGCCGGCGGCGATGCGCTGGCTGCGCGCGCCGAATCGAAGCTCGGCATTTCCATTGGCAACACCACCGCGGATGATCGGGTCACGCTGGAGCCGATCTATTGCCTCGGCCTCTGCTCGACCGCGCCGTCGGCGATGCTCGACGGTCGCCTCATTGGCCGGCTCGACGAGAAGCGCCTCGATGCGCTGGTTGCGGAGGCGCAGCGATGACGATGAAGATTTTCGTTCCCCGCGATGCGACCGCAATCGCCGTCGGCGCCGATGATGTCGTCGCAGCGCTCGAGCAGGTCGCGCAGCGGCGCGGCCTGCCGATCGAGATCGTCAGGACCGGCTCGCGCGGGCTGCATTGGCTTGAGCCGATGATCGAGGTTGCGACCCCCAAGGGCCGCGTCGCCTACGGCCCCGTCAGCGCCGAGGACGTCGTCTCCGTGCTCGACTCCATGGCGAGCGACGGAGCGCACGCGCTGCGGCTCGGCATCGCCGACGAAATCCCCTGGCTGAAGCGCCAGACCCGCCTCTCCTTCGCCCGCTGCGGCGTGATTGATCCGCGCTCGCTCGACGACTATCGCGCCCATGGCGGCTACAAAGGTCTTGAGCGTGCACTCTCGCTCGGCTCGGATGCGATCCTCACCGAGGTCACCGCATCGGGCTTGCGTGGCCGCGGCGGCGCCGGCTTCCCGACCGGCATCAAGTGGAAGACCGTGGCGCAGGCCAAGGCCGACCGCAAGTTCATCGTCTGCAACGCCGACGAAGGCGACAGCGGCACCTTCGCCGACCGCATGATCATGGAAGGCGATCCCTTCCTGGTCATCGAGGGCATGACGACATCAGGCATCACCGTCGGTGCCACCAAGGGCTACATCTACATCCGCAGCGAATATCCGCACGCCGTCGAAGCGATGAATGCCGCGATCAAGGCGGCCAGGCGCGGCGGCTATCTCGGCGACAGGATCGGCGGCTCGACCTACAGCTTCGACATGGAAGTGCGCGTCGGCGCCGGCGCTTACGTTTGCGGCGAAGAGACCTCGCTGCTGGAGAGCCTCGAAGGCCGCCGCGGCCTCGTGCGCGCCAAGCCGCCGCTGCCGGCCCATCATGGCCTGTTCGGCAAGCCGACCGTCATCAACAACGTGCTGTCCTTCGCCGCGATCCCCTTCATCCTCGCCGAGGGCGCAAAAGCCTATGCCGATTTCGGCATGGGCCGTTCGCGCGGCACGATGCCCATCCAGCTCGCCGGCAACATCCGCCAGGGCGGCTTGTTCGAAACGGCGTTCGGCGTGACGCTCGGCGAGCTCGTCGACGACATCGGCGGCGGCACCTTCACCGGCCGTCCGGTTCGTGCGGTGCAGGTCGGCGGGCCGCTCGGCGCCTACTTTCCGCGCGCCCTGTTCGACACGCCGTTCGACTACGAGGCGTTCGCCGCCCGCGACGGCCTGATCGGCCATGGCGGCATCGTCGTATTCGACGACAGCGTCGACATGCGCAAGCAGGCCCGTTTCGCCATGGAATTCTGCGCCGTCGAATCCTGCGGCAAGTGCACGCCCTGCCGGATCGGCTCGACCCGCGGCGTCGAGACCATCGAGAAGATCATCCGCGGCGAACGCGTGCACGAAAACCTCGCGCTCGTCGAAGACCTCTGCAACACCATGAAATTCGGCTCACTCTGCGCGCTCGGCGGCTTCACGCCCTACCCCGTGCTCAGCGCATTGAAGCACTTCCGGGAAGATTTTATCCCGGCCCCGACCACGCTTCAGGCCGCGGAATAGGAGAACGACAATGTCCATGATCGAAGAAATCGACTTCGGCACGCCGCGCTCCAAATCATCGACGATGGTCACGCTGACGATCGACGGCAACGAGGTCACGGTGCCCGAGGGCACCTCGATCATGCGCGCCGCGATGGACGCCGGCCACCAGATCCCGAAGCTCTGCGCGACCGACATGGTCGACGCGTTCGGCTCCTGCCGGCTCTGCGTCGTCGAGATCGAGGGCCGCGCCGGCACGCCGGCCTCCTGCACCACTCCCGTGATGAACGGCCTCGTCGTCCACACCCAGAGCGAGCGGCTGAAGAAGCTGCGCAAGGGCGTGATGGAGCTCTACATCTCCGACCATCCGCTCGACTGCCTCACCTGCGGCGCCAATGGCGACTGCGAATTGCAGGACATGGCCGGCGCCGTGGGCTTGCGCGACGTTCGCTACGGCTATGAGGGCGAGAACCACGTCTTCGCGAAATCCAACGGCGAGGTCAACGCGGCCTGGATGCCGAAGGACGAGTCCAATCCCTATTTCACCTACGATCCCTCCAAGTGCATCGTCTGCTCGCGCTGCGTCCGCGCTTGCGAGGAGGTGCAAGGCACCTTCGCGCTAACCATCTCCGGCCGCGGTTTCGACAGCCGCGTCTCGCCCGGCATGAGCGAGAGTTTTCTGGGCTCCGAATGCGTCTCCTGCGGCGCCTGCGTGCAGGCCTGCCCGACCGCGACGCTGACGGAAAAATCCGTGATCGAGATCGGCCAGCCCGAGCACTCTGTCGTCACCACCTGCGCCTATTGCGGCGTCGGCTGCGCCTTCAAGGCCGAGATGCGCGGCGAGGAAGTGGTGCGCATGGTGCCCTACAAGGACGGCAAGGCCAACCGCGGCCATTCCTGCGTCAAGGGCCGCTTCGCCTGGGGCTATACCAACCACAAGGAACGCATTCTCAAGCCGATGATCCGCGATCGGATCGAGGATCCCTGGAAGGAAGTGTCCTGGGACGAGGCGTTCTCGTTCGCCGCGGCCAAGATGCGCGGCATCCAGAAGAAGTATGGACGCGATGCCATCGGCGGCATCACCTCGTCCCGCTGCACCAATGAAGAAACCTATCTGGTGCAGAAGCTGATCCGTGCCGGTTTCGGCAACAACAATGTCGACACCTGCGCACGCGTCTGCCATTCGCCGACCGGCTATGGCCTGTCGCAGACCTTCGGCACCTCGGCCGGCACCCAGGATTTCGATTCGGTCGAGGACACCGACGTCGCCGTCATCATCGGCGCCAATCCGGCCTCGGCTCACCCGGTGTTCGCCTCGCGCCTGAAGAAGCGGCTGCGCCACGGCGCAAAGCTGATCGTGATCGATCCGCGCCGCACCGAGATGGTGGAATCGCCGCATGTGAAGGCGCTGCATCTGCCGCTGATGCCCGGCACCAACGTGGCGGTCGTGACGGCGCTGGCGCATGTCATCGTCACTGAGGGCCTCGTCAACGAAGCCTTCGTGCGCGAGCGCTGCGACTGGAGCGAGTTCGAGGAATGGGCCGCCTTCGTCGCGCAAGAAAAGCACAGCCCGGAGGCAACCGCCATCCTCACCGGCGTCGATCCGAGGGTGCTGCGTGAAGCCGCCCGCATCTACGCCACCGGCGGCAATGGCGCGATCTATTACGGGCTCGGCGTCACCGAGCACAGCCAGGGCTCGACCACTGTGATCGCGATCGCGAACCTCGCGATGGCGACCGGCAATATCGGCCGTCCCGGCGTCGGCGTGAACCCGCTGCGCGGCCAGAACAACGTGCAGGGCTCCTGCGACATGGGCTCGTTCCCGCACGAGCTGCCCGGCTATCGCCACATCTCGGGCGATGCCGTGCGCGACCAGTTCGAGGCGCTGTGGAACGTCAAGCTCAACCCGGAGCCGGGCCTGCGCATTCCCAACATGTTCGATGCCGCCATCGAAGGCACGTTCATGGGCCTCTACGTGCAGGGCGAAGACATCCTCCAGTCCGATCCCAACACCAAGCATGTGGTGGCGGCGCTGTCGGCGATGGAATGTGTGATCGTTCACGATCTCTTCCTGAACGAAACCGCGAACTACGCCCATGTCTTCCTGCCCGGCTCGAGCTTCCTCGAGAAGGACGGCACCTTCACCAACGCCGAGCGCCGCATCCAGCGCGTGCGCAAGGTGATGACGCCGAAGAACGGCATGGCCGACTGGGAGGTCACGATCGGCCTTGCCAAGGCGATGGGCTTCGAGATGAACTACAGCCATCCTTCCGAGATCATGGACGAGATCGCGGCGTTGACGCCGACCTTCACCGGCGTCTCCTATGCCAAGCTCGACGAGCTCGGCTCGGTGCAATGGCCCTGCAACGAGAAGGCGCCCGAGGGCACGCCGGTGATGCATATCGACGGCTTCGTCCGCGGCAAGGGCAAGTTCATCGTCACCGAATATGTCGCGACCGACGAGCGCACCGGCCCCCGCTTCCCGCTGCTGCTCACCACCGGCCGCATCCTCAGCCAGTACAATGTCGGCGCCCAGACCCGGCGCACCGAGAACGTGGTCTGGCATGCCGAGGACCGGCTGGAGATTCATCCCCACGACGCCGAGCAGCGCGGCGTGCGCGACGGCGACTGGGTGCGTCTGACCAGCCGCGCCGGCGAGACCACGCTACGCGCGGAAATCACCGACCGCGTGTCGCCTGGCGTGGTCTACACCACCTTCCACCATCCGGACACGCAGGCCAACGTGATCACGACAGACTATTCGGACTGGGCCACCAACTGCCCCGAATACAAGGTCACGGCGGTGCAGATCTCGCCTTCGAACGGCCCGTCCGACTGGCAGAAGTCCTACGACGAGCAGGCGCGGCACTCCCGCCGCATCGCGCCGGCCGAGGCCGCGGAGTAACGGCATGCACGTCCCGGTCCAGGCCATCGACCGCGAGACCTGGCGCGACGGTGTCGCGTCCGAGGGCACGCGGCTGATCCCGGAGGAGACGCCGCTGGCGCTGACCTATAATGGCGGCACCTATGCCGTCATGATGGGGACACCGCAGAACCTCGAAGATTTTGCCGTCGGTTTCAGCCTGGACGAAGGCATCATCAAGTCGGTCGACGACATCAAATCGCTCGATGTTGTCAGGCTCGACGACGGCATCGAGCTGCGCATGTGGCTCGAGCAGGACAACGCGGCGCGCATCAGCGAGCGCCGTCGCCACATCGCAGGTCCCACAGGCTGCGGCATCTGCGGCATCGATTCCATCGCCGAGGCCATACGGCCCGCGGCGATCGTGCCACAGGGCCAGACGTTCACGCCGCAGCAGGTCATGACGGCGATGCAGGCGATCGCCCCCCTGCAATCGATCAACATGCAGACGCGCGCGGTGCACGCCGCCGCCTTCTGGTCGCCATCGCATGGCATCGTGGCCCTGCGCGAAGACGTCGGCCGCCACAACGCACTCGACAAGCTCGCGGGCTCGCTGGCGCGCAGCCGGACTGACGCGAGCGGCGGCATGGTGCTGCTGACGAGCCGCGTCTCGGTCGAAATGGTGCAGAAGACGGCTGCGATCGGCGCGCCCGTCATGGTCGCGGTCTCCGCGCCGACCGCGCTTGCGGTCCGCACCGCGGAGGCTGCCGGTATCACGCTGATTGCAATTGCCCGCAATGACGGGTTCGAAGTGTTCACGCACCAGGGCCGCGTCGCGGCTCGTTGTGAACAGGAGATCATCGATGTCGTCGCCTGACCGTCTCGTCTACATGGCCAACCAGATCGGCACCTTCTTCCGCAGCCAGGGCCACGACAAGGCGGTGGCAGGGATCGCCGACCACATCAAGAAATTCTGGGATCCCCGGATGAAGCGCGCGATCTTTGCGCATCTCGATGCCGGTGGCGCTGGCCTTGAGCCGAACGTGCTCGAAGCCCTGACCTCGCTCAAGCAGACGATTTCCGTTCCAGAAGCGCATTGAGCACGCGCCGCCGCGCAATCATGACTATGGCCTTCCGGCTGAAAGCTCTATCCTTTGGCACCCGCCAAGAGGAAATGTTTTCATGTCGAGGAATATCCGTCCCATCGCACTGCGCCTGACGGCTGCGACGTGGCTTGCGCTTGGACTGGGTTGGACGGGCATCGCGCTTGCCGATGACCAGCCATGGCTCGATCGGAGCCGTAACGCGGGTGACCGCGCGCAACTCCTCGTCAGGCAGATGACCCTGGAGGAGAAATCCGCACTGCTCTATGGCTATGGCACGCGTGAGATCGACGGCCAGAAATGGCAGGTCTACGTCAAAGGGATTCCGCGCCTCGGAATCCCCGACATGGTTCAGGGCGATTCTCCCGCCGGAATCTGGCAAGGCAGCAGCGACGTCACGCAACTGCCCGCCTCCGTCGCGCTGGCGGCCACGTTCTCGCGCGAGGCCGCGCGGTCCTACGGGCGCCTATTGGGGCGTGAGACCAGGGCGCTGGGATATGGCGTCATCCACGGCCCTAACATCGACGTCCAGAGAGACCCCCGGCACGGCCGCGCCCATGAGACGTTCGGTGAGGATCCGTGGCTGACGAGCGCGATCGGCGCGCAATACGTGCTGGGCGTTCAGGAGAACGCCGTGATGGCGGACGCCAAGCACTTCGCCGTCAACACCGTCGAGCAGGATCGCAGAACCACCGACGCGCGGCTGTCGCGCAAGGTTTTGGAGGAGCTCCATCTGTTTCCGTTTCAGGACGCGATTGAGGACGCCAGGGTCGCCATGGTCATGTGCGCCTACACCCGGATCAATGGTGTGCACGCCTGCAATGACGCCGATCTGCTTCAGGACGTGCTTCGCAAGCGGCTGGGGTTCGAGGGGATCGTCCGCACCGATGCCGGCGCCGAACATTCGTTGCAGTCGCTGTCGCTCGGCGTCGACCAGGAATTCCGGTCGGAGAAGTACTACGGCAAGGATCTGATCGCCGCCGTCACCAGGGGGGAATTTCCGGAACGAGACGTCGATGCGGCCGTTGAGCGGATCATCACAGCGATGATCCGATATGGAATCTTCGACGATCCGCCACAGCGTGTCGGAGCTGAGCTGGCCGAAAGCGGGCGGCAAGCGCAGGACATCGCGGCGCAGTCGATCGTCCTGCTGAAGAACGACAACGGCATCCTGCCGCTCGATCCGTCCTTGCGCTCGATCGCGATCATCGGCGCGGCTGCCAAGGACCTGCACATTCATGGCGGGCCGACCAATCCATCTCCCACGGGGAAGATGAGCTTCCTCGATGCCATCAAGACGCGGATTCCCGACGCGAAGATCGACTTCAAAGCCGGTGTCGATCCGATCTACGGCATTGCGGCCGCGCGGGGTTTCCCTCAACTGCCGTCAGGGGCGTTGCGCACGTTGGACGATGCCGCGCGAGGGGCGCAAGCCACTTATTACGACAGCGACGGAAAGACGATCGAGTCCCGTATCGACAGCTGCCTGTGCGTGAGCCAGGGCAGCCAATTTTCCGCGACGGTCACAACGTCGCAGCCGGCTCCGAAAGGGACGGCCTCGGCGATCTGGCGCACGAAATTGCTGGCCGATGTGGCCGGCCGCTATCAATTCGACACCGTAGCCGAGGGGGCCGTCACCCTGTCGATCGACGGCGTGCGCGTCCTGTCCAAGGACAAGGCCGAAGCCGCCGCCGAAGGAAGCCTCGATCTGGCCGCCGGGCCGCATGACATCGAGGTTCGTGTCGCCGGCGCCGGCAATCTCAAAGTCGGTTGGCGTCCTCCTGCGCAATCGATCAACGCCGACATCGCCGATGCTGTCCGCGCCGCCTCTGCAGCAGATGTCGCGATCGTCTTTGCCAGGGATCTGGGCTCGGAGGAGCTCGACCGCCCGACCCTCAGCCTTCCGAGTGACCAGGACCGTCTCATCGAAGCCGTGCTTCGCGCCAATCCGCGCACGATCGTGGTGCTGGCCACGGGGAGCGCCGTCACCATGCCCTGGCTGGAACGCGCGCCGGCGATCGTGGAAGCCTGGTATGGCGGGGCCAGAGGCGCTGCGGCCCTGGCCGCGGTCCTGTTCGGCGACATCAATCCGAGTGGCCGGCTGCCGGTCACCTTTCCAGTCAAGGACGGGGATTTGCCCACCGCGGACAGGACACAGTTTCCCGGCGTCGATCGCGTGACGCTCTATCGCGAAGGTCTTGCAAGCGGATATCGCTACTTTAACGGCGCGAATGCCCCGCGGCCGCTGTTTCCCTTCGGCTACGGCCTGTCCTATTCGACGTTTGCTTTCAGCGATATCGCTGTCGATCGTGCCGATTTCAGGATCGGCATTGCAGGCAAGGATACGACCTTCAAGGGAATCCCGGCGGTCTCAGTCAGCGTCAAGGTCACCAATACGAGCAGGGTCTACGGCGCCGCCGTTCCCCAACTTTACATCACCTATCCTGAGGCCTCGGCCGAGCCAGCGGCCCTGCTCCGTGCCTTCGACAAGGTCGACCTTGCGCCCGGAGAATCCAAGGTCGTCAGCTTCGTCCTCGACCAGCGCGCGTTCTCGAATTTCAGCGAGCGGTCCAATGCCTGGGTCGTGGACGCAGGGACCTACAAGATATCGGTCGGCGCGTCCTCCGTCGATCGCCCCTTGAGCCTCGATGTCGACGCGAAAAGCGGACCCTGAGACGTCTACGAAATCCTGCCGTCGACGATCGCCTGAAATGCCCTTCTCACCTCGCCCTGCGTCTCCTTCACGCGCGCCTCGAGCGAGGAGAAGTCAGGCGCATCGCCGGCGCGCGCCATCACGCGCTGAAGATCAGTGCCCGCCGTTTCCGGCTTGAAGCGGTCGCTGACGCAGAGCCGCAGGATCTGCGTCAAATCGTGGTAGAGCCGCGCGGCGGCGCGCAGGATCTCCGCCTCCGACTGCGGCAGCACACCGAGCCTTGCGGCATTCTCCAGCACCTGCACCGTGGAGACGTCGAGAATATCGGGCTTGTCGTGGGCATGGACAAGCTGGAGATATTGCGCGATGAAATCGATGTCGACCATGCCGCCTGAGGCGTATTTCAGGTCCCAATGATCGGTCTCGCCCTTTTCCTGCGCGATGGCGCGGCGCATGTCGGCGACGTCGTTGGCGGTGATGACAGGATCGCGACGGCGGGTCAGGACCTCGCGGATGATGATCTCGATGCGTGCCGCGAATTCGGGCGACGCCGACACCACGCGCGCGCGCGTCAACGCCATGTGCTCCCAGGTCCAGGCCTCATTGGCCTGGTAATCCGCAAACGAGACAAGGCTCGATGCCACCGGACCCGCGCGCCCCGAGGGCCGCAGCCGCATGTCGATCTCGTAGAGAACGCCGTAATTGGTGCGGGTGGTGAAGGCGCTGATCAGGCGCTGGGTGAAGCGGGCGAAATAATGCGCGCCCTGCAGTGACCTCTCGCCGTCGGAGTCCGGATTGTCGCTGTCGAAATCGTAGAGCAGTATCAAATCGAGATCCGAGGACGCGGTCATCTCGCGGCTGCCGAGCCGTCCCATGGCGATGATCGCGGTCTCCTGGCCCTTGATCCGCCCGTGTTGCGCGGCAAAGCGATCGGCGACGAGATCGTGCACGGTGTGAACGATGCCCTCGGCGACGTCGGCAAAGGCCGTGCTGGCCTGCTGCGCCGAAACGGTGCCGGAGAGAATGCGCGTGCCGATCAGGAACAGGCTCTCCTGCCCGAACAGGCGCAGCCGATCCAGAAACTCCTCGTAGGAGCCCGCATCCTGCACCGTGGTCGCAAGCCGGGCCGACAATTCCCGACGATCCGGCATCGCGCCGAAGAAGCGCGGATCGATCAGGCCGTCCATCAGCTGCGGCTGCCGCGCCAGCATCTCGCCGAGCCGGGGCGCCGCGCCGAGCACCAGCGCCACCAGCGCGACGAGATCGCGATTCTGGCTGAGCAGCGTGATCAGCCGGCCGCCGCGCTGGAGCGCCCGCAGGAAGTAATCGAATGCCGTCACCGCGCGGTCCGGCTCCTCCGCATGCGCCAGGCCCTCGATCAAGGCCGGCACGAACTCGACGAAGGCGCTGCGCGTCTGCTTGTTGCGGAACACGCGATAATCGCCGGTGAGCCAGTCGCAGACGGTCTGCGCCACCGCGGCGGGCTTCTTGAAGCCGAGCGTCGTCAAATGCTGAAGCAGGCGCGGATCGTCAGGACCGGCACGATAGTCGATTGCCGGCAGGCTTGCCGTGCCGGTGGGGTCATCGCCCTCGAACAGCTTTTCGTAATGCCCCTGGACGATCTCGAGCTGACGCAGCAGGTCGCGCGCGAAGGTCTCGCGGCTGTCGTAACCGAAGAACCAGGCGAAGCGTTCGACCGCCTCCTTGTCCTCAGGCAGCGCATGGGTCTGCTCATCGGCGATCATCTGGAGACGATGCTCGACCCGGCGCAGGAATTGATAGGCCGTGGTCAGCTCGTCGCGTGCCGCGGAGGTGATCCAGTTGCGCGCGGCGAGGATGTCGAGCGCGGCCAGCGTCGGCCGCACCCGCAACTCCGGATGGCGGCCGCCCGCGATCAGCTGCTGGGTCTGGGCGAAGAACTCGATCTCGCGGATGCCGCCGCGGCCGACCTTGACGTTGTGCCCTTCGACCGCGATGTCGCTCTGGCCGCGGTAGGTTTGCATCTGCCGCTTCATGTCGTGCACGTCGGCAAGCGCGGCGAAATCGAGATGCTTGCGCCAGACGAAGGGCGCGATTTCGGCGAGCAGCGCCTCACCCGCTCTGGGGTCGCCGGCACACGCGCGCGCCTTGATCATCGCGGCGCGCTCCCAGGTGCGCCCTTCCCGCTCGTAATAATTCAGCGCGGCGTCGCGCGAGATCGCGACTTGCGTCGAGGATGGATCGGGCCGCAGCCGCAGATCGACGCGGAACACGTAGCCGTCATAAGTCCGCTGCTGGAGGATGCGTGCCATGCCTTGCGTCACCCGGACGAAAAACGGCTGCGGCTCGATGTCGGGGGCGAGCGTCGTGGCATCAGGGTCGAAGAACACAATGAGATCGACGTCGCTGGAATAGTTCAGCTCTCCGGCGCCCATCTTGCCCATGGCGAGCACGATCAGGCCGCAGCCGATCTCCGGCGCCTCAATATTGGGCGGCAGGATTTTGCCGCGTGCGGCTTCCTGACGCAGCAGGTACTGGAGCGCCGCCTGCACCGAGGATACCGCGAGATCGGTCAATGCCGCCGTCACCCGCAGCACCGGCCAGACCCCGCCGATGTCGCACAAGGCGATCAGCAACGCGGCCTCCGCCTTCATGCGGCGAAGCAGCCGCATCACCTCGGCCTCGTCGGGCGCGGCCAGCACGGCGTCCCTCGCCTCCGCAATCAGCGCGGCGAGATGCGCATCAGGCTCGCATTCCAGCAACCGCATCAGGCGCAGCGGATCCGCGCGCACCAGATCGAACAAATAAGGCGAGAATTCCGCAATTCCGGCCAAGATGTCCCGCGCAAAGGGATGGACCAGCAGTGCTTCCACACGGGCTTGATGTGCCGGCTCGAGCTCGGCCAGCCAGCTTTCAAAACGTCGGTCGTCTGATCTGGAAGCGGCAATATGGGGAGCCTCCGCGAAGCGCGCAGCCAGGCTCTCACCATGCTTGTCCGCGTTTCCCGGCGCGGAGTGGTTCATGCCACCTTCTGTGGCACATCCTGTATTGGCGGAGCAACCCTGTCGCCGGCTCCCGCGCGCGCCGGCAGCGCCAGCGTGGCGACGAGACCGGGCTCGGCATCACCCAGCCGCAATTCACCGCCGTGCAATGTGGCGACGGCGGACGCCAGGCTCAGGCCAAGGCCGGAGCCCGGCATGGTGCGGCTCGCTTCCAGCCGCACGAATCGCTCGACGACGTGCTTGCGGTCGCCTTCCGGAATTCCGGGGCCGCGATCGGTCACGCTGAGCAGCACCTGATCGCCTTCGCGCCTGGCCTCGATCGTGATCTGCCTAGAATCCATGCTGACCACTGACCCCGCCGGCTTGCCGTATTTGATCGCATTCTCGACCAGATTGGCGAGCGCCTGGCTGATCAACTCGCGATTGCCGTGAATGGGCGCTGCTTCCGTCTTGACCTTCAAGGTCATGCCGTCGTCTTCGGCGAGCGGCTCGTAGAGCTCGTGAATGCCACCCGCGACCTCGGCGGCATCGAAATCATCCATGTTGCCACGCGCCTGGCCGGACTCCGCGCGCGCGATCATCAGGAGCGCGTTGAAGGTGCGGATCAGCCCGTCGGATTCCTCGATGGTCCGCTCCAGGGCGGCACGATAGTCGGCCTCACAACCGGATTTCGCCAGCGCCTCCTCGGCGCGGTTGCGCAGGCGCGTCAGCGGCGTCTTGAGGTCGTGGGCAATGTTGTCGGAAACCTCCTTCAGCCCCGCCATCAGCGCCTCGATCCGCTCCAGCATGGCGTTGAGGTTCTCCGCGAGACGATCGAGCTCGTCGCCGCTGCGCCCGACCGGCAGGCGCTCGCTGAGATCGCCGACCATGATGCGATGCGCGGTGCCGGACATTGCGTCGATGCGCGTGAGCACCCTGCGCGCGACGAAGACGCCGCCGCCAAGGCCGAGCACGACGACGATCAGGATCGACCATTGTGCGGCCTTGGCGACGATGCCGAACAGGCGCCGCCGCTCGGCGAGATCGCGGCCGATCAAAAGGCGGAAGCCGTTCTCGAGTTCGGTGACGCGCACCAGCGCGCGATGGTCGCGGTCATCGGCATCCTCGATCCGCCGGTAGGCCGTCTCGGACCAGCCGATGGTCGCCATCACACCCGGTGCCAGCGAGCCGACATTGCCGGCGATCGCCTGGCCGGTGGGCGAGGTCAGGAGGTAGAGATTGGCACCCGGCCGCAACGACCGGTACTCGATTGCACGCGCGACGAAGAACAGGCCACGACGGCCGTAGATCTCGTTGAACTCCGAGGTCTCGGCATTCACCGTCTGCGTGATCTCTTCGGTGATCAATCGCCGCGTGTTCCAGGCGAAATAGCCGAGCAGCGAGGCTGCGAAGATCGCAAACAGGAACAGGTAGACCAGCGTCAGCCGGAACGCCGTGGTGCGGACGAGTTTACCGAATGCCGTCACGGATCATATCCAATCCCAGCCAACGCCCTGCGAAATTTGAGAAGCGCCAGCGTACCAAATCTTGTTTGTGTCAAACACCTGCAACGCCGACCAGCCGCGCCGAGCTGCAAGAATTCCGGATGTGCTTGAGACCTTGGTAAGTCGCGCCGTTGTAAAACTCTTCCCAGGCCGAGACCGAGGGAAACTCCAGAAGTACGATCCGCCTGGGTTCCCAATCCCCTTCATAGACCTTATGCGCTCCACCGCGAACCAGGTATTTCGCACCAGCGGCTTCCAAGGCCGGCTTCACGCCATTCATGAATTCCTGATAGCGCGCGGCGTCGTGGATCTCGACATCGAAGATGACGTAAGCGCTCATGTCTGCTCCGCCTTTTATATCCGTGCGCAGCCTGCTGACGGTGGTCCTCAGGAAATACGGCGCACCGCCCGCGCAGGAATCTATCTTATCCCGTCACGGATCATGTACCCGGCGCCACGGATCGTGTGCAGCAGCGGCCGCTCAAAACCCTTGTCGATCTTGGAGCGCAGCCGCGAAATGTGCACGTCGATCACGTTGGTCTGCGGATCGAAATGATAGTCCCAGACATTCTCCAGCAGCATGGTACGCGTCACCACCTGGCCGGCGTGCTTCATCAGATATTCGAGCAGGCGGAATTCGCGCGGCTGCAGCGTCAGCTCGTCCTTGCCGCGGGCAACGCGGTGCGAGAGCCGGTCAAGCTCGAGGTCACCGACGCGGTAGAGCGTGTCCTCGGCAGGTCCTCCGCGACGGCGCGACAGCACCTCGACGCGGGCGAGCAACTCGGCGAAGGAATAGGGCTTTGGCAGATAGTCGTCGCCGCCGGCGCGCAGGCCCTTGATGCGGTCGTCGACCTGGCCGAGTGCGGACAAGATCAGCACCGGTGTCGTATCGCCCTTGTCGCGCAGCGAGCCGATCAGCGACAGGCCGTCGCGCTTGGGCAGCATGCGGTCGACCACCAGCACGTCGTAATCGCCGCTCTCGGCCATGGCGAGGCCTTCCTCGCCGTCACCAGCGTGGTCGGCAATGTGTCCGACCTCGCGAAACGCCTTCACGAGATAGTCGGCGGATTCGCGGTCGTCTTCGATGATGAGGAGGCGCATCGTGCGTTCGGCGGCGGTCAAGGAGGTCAACCTTCTCTAAACATGGCGCGAGCAGCAATCGCATGCAAGCCGAGTGAGCGAGACCCGGGGTAGGCAAAAAGGCGGGCGGTGAAGCTGGGGGGACCTCACCGCCCTAGACCTTCCGACGGAGGGGGGCGTATTTCCACCGGAAGGTAGACGTGGGGAGCAAGCGTTGCGCTGCTCCCCGGAAGAGTGCCGGCGGCGGGGGCGACTGATGCCGGCGACACCCTTCATTCGTAAGCCTCCTGGATTCAGCCCTTGGCGATGGGCACCGCGACGAAGCGCGACTGCCCGCCGCTCTTCACGCGCATCAGGACGCTGTTCTTGTTGTCGGTCCGCGCCGTGTTGATGGCGTCGCGGACATCGCCGGCGGTGCTCACGCTCTTGCCGCCGACTTCGAGAATCACGTCGCCTTCCTTGAAGCCGCGCTCGGCCGCGGCGCTCTTCGGATCGACTTCGGTGACGACGACGCCGTCCTTGCCGGCGCCGGCCACGGAGTTGGCGGGCGCAACGGTCATGCCGAGCTTCGGCACGTCGGTGCCCTTGCTGGCGCCCTTGCCGTTGTCGTTATCGATGTCGGCCTTGGCCTCGACCGTGTTCGGCAGCTGGCCGAGGGTCAGGTTCACGACCTTGTCCTGGCCCTTGTGCAGCACGTTGAGCTTCACGGACGCGCCGGGCGCCATGCCGCCAATGGTGCGGGCGAGCTCGCGCGCATCCTTGACAGATTCGCCGTTGACCGACGTGATCACGTCGCCGGATTCGATGCCTGCCTTCGCCGCCGGACCGTCCTTCTGAGGCTCCGCCACCAGCGCGCCTTCGGCCTTCTTCATGCCGAGGCTGTCCGCGATGTCAGAGGTGACGGGCTGGATCTGCACGCCGATCCAGCCGCGGCTGACCGAGCCCTTGTCCTTGAGCTGGGCGACGACGCTCTTCACCGTCGCGGCGGGGATCGAGAAGGCGATGCCGACGCTGCCGCCGGAGGGCGAGTAGATCGCGGTGTTGACGCCCATCACCTCACCGTTGGTGTCGAACGCCGGACCGCCGGAATTGCCCTTGTTCACGGGTGCGTCGATCTGGATGAAATCGTCATAGGGGCCGTTGCCGATGTCGCGGCCGCTGGCCGAGACGATGCCCGCGGTGACGGTGCCGCCGAGACCAAAGGGATTGCCGACCGCCAGCACCCAGTCGCCGATCCGCGGCTTGGCGTCCGCGAGCTTGGCAAACGGGAAGTTCGAGCCGCCCTCGACCTTGATCAGAGCGAGGTCCGTACGCTGGTCGGTGCCGATCACCTTGGCGCTGTAGGTCTTGCCGTCGTCGGTGGTGACCTCGACCTTGTCGGCGCCGTCGACCACGTGGTTGTTGGTGACCGCAAAGCCGTCAGCCGAGATGAAGAAGCCGGAGCCCTGGCCCTGCACGACGCGGCCACGGCCGCCGCCCTTCAGACCGGGAATGCCATCCGGACCGCCGAAGCGGCGGAAGAAGCGCTCCATCGGCGAACCCGGCTGGAACGGCGACTGCGCGTCGTCGCCGTCATCGTTGCTCGCGGTCTTCTCCTTGATGTTGACCTTGACCGAGATCACCGAGGGCTTCACGCGCTCGACGATGTCGGCGAAACCGATCGGACGCTCGACCTTCTTGACCTCGTTGTTGACCTGCGCGTGCGCCGGAGTCGAGAACAGGTCCGCTGGCGACGTCGACGGGCTGAAGCCATGGACGGCGATGCCGAGACCGGCGGCGACCGAAGCCATCAGCGCGATCCTGCGTGCCGAAAACAGCGGACGGCGGGGCTGCCGATAGGATGGAAGGTTCGTGAGGTCGATACGGTCGCTCATGCAGAGGTCTCCAGGGCCTAGAAATCCATGAGGTGCCTGATAGCGGCACCTTTGCGGACCTGAACATGGGGACTTGCGCCTTACGGCGCGCTGACTGGCGGGTTAAACTTTTGTAATAAAGACCGTGCCGCCATGCGGCAGTTTAGCGCAGACCGAAAATCGTTATTTGAGAGGAACTTAACACGGTTCCGGCGACCGGCGCGAAGGCGCTCACTGCGTGCCCTCAGCTCGCCCTGACGCTCGCGATGAATTCGTCGACTTCGCGCTTGAGGGTTTCGGCCTGCTGCGACAGGTCGACAGCGGAATCCCGGGCCTCGGCCGCCATGCGGCCGGTCTCCGCCGACGTCGACGTGATCTGGACGATGTGGTTGGAGACGTCGAGCGTGCCGCGCGCGGCGTCCTGGACGCTGCGGCTGATGTCCTGCGTGGCGTTGCGCTGCTGCGCCGTGTCGACCTCGATCCCGGACATGATCGACGAGATCTCCGACAGCGTCGTCGAGATGGCGTCGATCGCCCCGCGCGTCTCCGCGGTGATGCCCTGGATGCTAGCGACGTGCGAGGTGATCTCCTCGGTCGCCTTGCTGGTTTGGTCCGCAAGGCTTTTCACTTCGGAAGCCACCACGGCAAAGCCCTTGCCGGCCTCCCCGGCCCGCGCCGCCTCGATGGTGGCGTTGAGCGCGAGCAGATTGGTCTGCGACGCAATCGCTTGCACGAGCTGAACGACCTCGCCGATCTTGTCGGCGGCATCAGAGAGCGTGTGGATGGTGTCGCGGCTCTTGCCGGCCTGCGTTGCGGCGCCCTCGGCGCGCTGGGTCGCATCCGTGACGCGGCGGCTGATCGTGCCGATCGAGGTCGTCATCTCCTCGGCGGAACCTGCGACCGTCTGCACGCTGGCGCTGGCCTGGCTCGCAGCGCTCGCGACCGCGTTGGCCTTGGTGCTGGTGTCGTTGGCGGTCTGCGATAGTGTCTCGGCGTTGCGCTTCAGGTGCACCGCCGACGACGCCACACTGTCGACCACGCTGGCGACGAGCTCGTTGAAGCTTCTGATGCGGGCATCGAGATATTTCGACCGCTCGGCCTGGTGCTGGGCCTCATGCAGCTGCTGCTCGGTCAGACGCCGCCGCTCGACCCCGCTCGTCTTGAACACCTCGAGCGCGCCGGCAAGCAGCCCGATCTCGTTGGTGCCGCCGAGGCCCGGAACTGATGTCTCGAACTTCTGGTCGGCGACCTCACGCATGGCATGCACGATGGCCGCAAGCGGATTGAGGATGCCGTTTCGTACCGCGAACCAGGTGGTGAGGCAGATCGCGACGGCGATGATCGCGATCATGCCGCAGGCAACCAGGAACCAGGAGAACGCGGACTGCGCCTGCTGGTAGATCTGCATCGCGTGGTCGCGCGCAGGGCCGCTCAGTGCGGCAAAGTCGGACGAGAGGCTGGTGATCTCGTTGTTGAGGTAAAGCACCGCGACGAAACCGGTGCCGCCGCCGATGCCCAGCAGGAACAATAATGCAGCGACGACGGCGCCGACCAGAAAGCGGATCGTCAGATTGCTGTTCGTGAACATCGCGTGAGGACTCAAAAGTTGGAATCGAATCTCGCGACAAGCTTCCAGACAAAGGTCAACAGAGCATGAAACGCGCTCCGCCCGACAACTTACGTATCAATACGTAGGCTCAAGAGGACTTTGCGTCTTCGGACATCAACGCGGCGAGCCGCGCCTGCTCGTCCGGCGTCAGCGGAGGCGTCGGTACATCTGCACCTTCCTGCGCACGACGGCGGTTCTGCCGCCACAGCGCAAAGCCGCCACCGGCGAGCAGCAGCGGCGCGAGCAGCCAGAGCAGCATGGTCTGCCGTTCGAAACGCGGCTTCAGCAGCACGAACTCGCCGTAACGCGCGACCAGGAAATCGAGCACCTGCGAATTGCTGTCGCCGGCCGCGATCCGCTCGCGCACGAGCAGCCGCAGGTCGCGCGCGAGCGGCGCATCGGAATCGTCGATCGACTGGTTCTGGCAGACCATGCAGCGCAGCTCGCGCGACAAGTCGCGCGCGCGGGCTTCCTTCACCGGGTCCGACATGATCTCGTCGGGCTGCACGGCGTGCGCCGCCGGCAAAGCCAGCAGCATCAGCGCAACGATTGCGGACATCATCCGGCGCATCGATCACTCCGCCGGTTGCAGGCGCTGCTTGGCCCGCGCCGGCTTTGGTGCGCCGACGCGCAAGCGCCGGTCGGACAACGACAGCATGCCGCCAAACGCCATCAGCACCGGTCCCCACCAGATCATCAGCACGAACGGCTTGTGATAGATGCGGACGGCGATCGCGCCATCGGCCGTGACGTCGCCGAGCGAGATGTAGAGCTGGCTCGCGCCGCGGGTCAGCAGCGCAGCCTCCGTGGTCGAGGAGCCGCGCGTGGTAAAGCTGCGCTTCGACGGCGTCATGACGCTGAGCGCATCGCCATCCCTGCTGACGTTGAATTGCGCAACCATCTCGCGGTAGTTCGGCCCCTGGCGCTCGAGCAGGCCGTCGAGCTTCAGGTCATAGCCGGCGACCTGCGCGACGTCGTTCGGCTTCATGGTCGCGATATATTCGCTGTTCCAGGTGGTCTCGCAGACGATCCCGATCAGCGCGACACCGAGACCGGCATGCGCAAAGGCGGTGCCCCAGGCCGAGCGCGGCAGGCCACGCGCACGGTGCAGCGTGGTCGCCAACGGCAGGCGAAACAGGCCGGTGCGCTCAGCCATATCGGTCACGGCGCCAGCGATGACGAAGACGCCTAGCCCGATCGCGAGCGGCGCCAGCGCGCTGCCGCCGCGCGTCCAGCCCCAGACGATGGCGATCACGACGAGGCCGGCGACGCCGGCCGCAAGCAGACGCTGGGTGACGCCGAGCAGATCGCCGCGTTTCCACGCCAGCATCGGCCCGAACGGCACAGCAAGCAGCAGCAACGTGAACAGCGGCACGAAGGTCAGATTGTAGAACGGGGCGCCCACCGACATCTTGAAGTCCGCGAGCACTTCCATCGCCAGTGGATACAGCGTGCCGAACAGCACGACCGCGCAGGCAACCGTCAACAGCAGATTGTTCAGCACCAGCGCGCCCTCGCGCGAGATCGGCGCGAACAAGCCGCCTTGCTTCAACGAGGTCGCGCGGCCCGCGAACAGCGACAGGCTGCCGCCGATGAACAGGCAGAGGATCAGCAGGATGAAGACGCCGCGGGTCGGATCATTGGCGAAGGCGTGCACGGAGGTGATCACGCCCGAGCGCACCAGGAAGGTGCCGAGCAGCGACAGCGAGAAGGTCAGGATCGACAGAAGGATAGTCCAAACCTTCAGCGCGTTGCGCTTCTCCATCACCAGCGCCGAATGCAACAGCGCGGTGCCGGCGAGCCACGGCATCAGCGAGGCGTTCTCGACCGGATCCCAGAACCACCAGCCGCCCCAGCCGAGCTCGTAATAGGCCCAGTAGGAGCCCATCGCGATGCCGAGCGTCAGGAAGATCCACGCCATCAGCGTCCACGGCCGCACCCAGCGCGCCCAGGCCGCATCGATCCGCCCCTCGAGCAGCGCTGCGATGGCGAACGAGAACGAGATCGAGAAGCCGACATAGCCGAGATAGAGCATCGGCGGATGCACGGCGAGACCGATGTCCTGAAGCACCGGATTGAGGTCGCGTCCCTCGATCGGCGGATTGGCGATGCGCAGGAACGGGTTCGAGGTGATCAGGATGAAGAGATAGAAGGCGCTCGCGATCCATGCCTGGACGGCGAGCACATGCGCACGCAGCGACAGCGGCAAATTGTTGCCGAAGGCCGCAACGAGCCCACCGAACAGCGCCAGGATCGACACCCAGAGCAGCATCGAGCCTTCATGGTTTCCCCACACGCCCGTGATCTTGTAGATCAGCGGCTTCATGGAGTGCGAATTTTCGTAGACATTGGCGACGGAGAAATCCGAGTTCACGTGCAAGGTCACCAGCGCAATGAACGAGGCGCCGACAAACAGCAACTGCGCCAGCGCGGTCGAGCGCGCCACGTTCATCAGCGCGGGATCGCGCAGGCGCGCGCCGATGACAGGCACGAAGGACTGGATCAGCGCCAGCGCGAGCGCCAGCACCAGCGCGTAATGTCCGGCTTCCGCGATCACCGCACCGCTCCCTGCGAATTGCCCTGCGCCGTCGTCGCCGCAGGCTTTCCGGCGTAATCGTCCTTCCAATGGCCCTGCTTCTTCAGGGCATCGGCGACGTCCTTGGGCATGTAGGTCTCGTCATGCTTGGCCAGCACGGTGTCAGCCTTGAATACGCCAGCGGCATCAAGCGCGCCCTCGGCGACGACGCCCTGCCCTTCGCGGAACAGATCCGGCAAAATGCCCTTGTAGGCGACGGGCAGCTTGGCGCCGCCGTCGGCCACTTCAAACGTCACCGCAAGATTGTCGCCGCGCTGGAGCGAGCCCGGCTGCACCAGCCCGCCGAGGCGAAAGCGCTTGCCCGGCTGGACGTGCTTCTCGGCCACCATGGTCGGGGTCGAGAAGAACACGATGGAGTCGCGCAAGGCGTTGAGCACCAGCGCGGCTGCGAGCGCGAGCACGGCGAGCGAGCCGCCGATGATGGTCATACGTCGCTGCTTGCGCGTCATGGCTGATACGTTCTCCGCTCGTCTCGCGCCGCGACGATCATCCGTCGAGCCCGAGATTCTTGAGGCCTTCGTTGAGCTGGCGCAGCCGCTCGGCATCCTTGGCGACCGCCTGACGGGCGTCGGTCGTGGCACCAAGCGCCTTGTCGCGATCGCCCATCACAAGATAAGCGCGCACCAGGCGCAGCCAACCCTCGACGTCGTCGCCGTTCTGCTTGAGACGCGTGGCAAGACGTTCGACCATGCCGCGGATCATCGCGTTGCGATCGCCGTCGTTCATCTCCTTGGAGGCCGCGATCGTCTCGTCCGACAGCGCCGGCATCGTCACGCCGCCACCGCCAACCCGCGCCAGCGAGGTCTGCACCAGCGGCCGCCACGGCGCATCCGCCGGTGCCTTCGCCAGCAGCGCGCGCCAGATATCGGCTGCGTCATCCTTGCGGCCGTCCTGCTCGGCGGCGAGGCCGAGGAAATAGTTCGCCTTGGGATCGTCGGCATTGAGCGCATGCGCGCGCTCGAACTCGGCCTTGGCTTCTGCCGTCACCACGCCGCTGGCGGCAGCCGTGATCGCCTCGCCGAGATCGGCGCGGCGCTCCGGGCTCTCGCCGTTATAGGTGATCGAATTGCGATAGGCGCGCACGGCCTCGTCGAAGCGCCCGAGCCGCTCCAGCACCGGCGCAAGCACGTTCCAGCCGCGACCGTCGGTTGGATTTTTCTCCAGATGCTGCTGAACCTGCACGACGAGGTTCTCGAGCGACTGCGCCATGCCGCCCCCCGCGCCGCGCTGGCGTTGCGCCAACGGGACATCACGAAGTGCAGGCGAGCCGAGCGGGACGTAGACCGCGACCGCCACCAAAGGCAGGCCGACGAGCGCGAGAACGGCTGCCGCGCGGCGCCATTTCAGACTGGAATTCGGCGCGAGCGAAGGCTCGCTGCCGGCGGCGGCGAGCAGCCGGCGGCTGATCTCGACGCGCGCCGCCTCGGCTTCCGGCGCGGCGATCAGTCCCGCGGCAAGGTCACGCTCGATCTCGGCCAGTTGGTCCTTGTAGACCACAACCTCGCTGCCTTGATTGTCAGGACGCCCGCCACGCCCCAGCGGCCAGAGCACGGCGAATATCGCCGCGACCGTCATCAGCGCGAACACGAACCATAGCGTCATCGGGCAAGCTTCCGGCGGCGCGCGAACCGCGCCCGTACGTGGCTTTACACCACGGCCGGACGATGCGGCAATTGACAATTGTCAATTTGGCGCGAGCGCACATCGTCCCGAAATAGTGATAATCCAACGGCTTAGCCGATCTGGAAGTCCGCGCTCTGAGCGGCGTTCTCGCCATGCCCGTTAAAGGCCCTCAGGAAGTATGTTCCCGGCTCGATGGCGTCAGGCAATCTGATGCGCAACGCTCCAACGGGAACAGGCGATGCGACCCGGGTGACCGTCTCCGACAGCTGCCGACCGCTCGCCTTTTCGACCAGCACCACCTTCGCGCCGACCATCAGCCTCTGATATTTGGCAACAATGACGCGGTTCTCAATTTCGATTGAGCTGATAACGGGTTTCATGCGCCCACAAATAGAAATTCTAAAACTTGCACGGCGAACGTAGGGCTCACACCCCGTATCGTCAACCACAAATTGTGATCACGAAAAGATGCGCTTGAATCAGCTTGCGCGCGTCGATTTGCGCTCGCCGGTCGCCGCGTTCTCGGCGGCGCGGCTCATCAGCGAGGCGTAATCATCGCCGAACAGCACCTGGCAGAAGCGGATCGCGGCCTGCACTTGCTGTTGCCGATAGGCACGGACCTTGTGATCTGCGCCGCGCAGCGACTGCACCACCTGCTCGGTCGAGCGTTCGACATATTGCTGGAGGTCGGAATAGGTGCGCAGCGTCACCTCGTTGATGGCGAGTTCGCTGGCGTAATTGCGGCAGGTCGCGACGAAGTCGATCAGCGCCACGGTTTCCTCGACCTCGGTGGTGTCGATGCGTGCTCCGGGCGGAATGTCCTTTTCGGGACGCTGGCGCAGGATACGGCGAACCCGGCCGGGAACGCTGTCGATCTCCGATTGCAGGGCATTGGAGATGTCGGCCCGGATCGAGGTTAGCTGCTTGCCCCAGGCGGAGTCGTTGCGCAAGTCGAGCTCGGTGCGCAGGCCGCGCACGCCATCATGCAGCGTTTTCAGATTGTCGGCGACGGTCTCGAAATGGCCGCGCTTGATGTCCATGCGCAGATTGGCGGCAACGCGGGACAGATCGTGCAGCGCCATCGTGACCGCGACGCCATACGGGGTCGCCGCGACGCGGATCTCGTCGTCGGACGCGGCGATCTTGATGGCGAGGCGAATGATCTGCCACGGCGCGGTCATGCGCTGGACCACAACGGACAGCGCAAAGGGCAGCATCTGCGGCGTCTGCAGCACGGGAATGTTGAGCGCAGCGGTCACCGAGGCGATCTGGGGATCACCGAACGCACGCAGGAAACGCGGCAGCTTTTCAATGAGCGCGCCCAGGGCCTCGCGAACGGCGAGCACCGCGCCGATCGAATAGAGATCCTCGATGACGTTCGGCGGGCCGACGCGCGCGAGCGCGCGCGATTTGTCGCCGCCGCCCGGGCCCGTCAGTTCGAAGATGGCGTCCGCGGCCACGGCCTGGAGCTTGAGTGCCAGCGCTTCGACCTGCCCTGAACTGTCTGTCGCCGGCATGCGCGCCAGCGCCACCTCGAATTCGCTGATCTTGTCGGGGGCGCCGTCGCGGCCGAGCCATTGCCAGATCGGATGCAGCGAGGAGCGGCGGATTTGGCCGACCCGGATCGGGACGCCGGCCTCCACCAGGAACGGTTCCAGCACCTGGAACAGCAGCCGTGACAGATCATCGGTTCGCGGCGGCGGGGCTTCGTCGGCTTCGCTCTTGCGCACAATCTTGCGCAACTGCTCGAGCACGAGGGTCGCGACAGCCGTATCCTGGCCGCGCTCGAGCGCGCGCTCGAACTCCCGCATCAGCAGCGCCTGCGCCTGCGGCGGGAGCTGCGCGAGATATTCCCTCAGCCGCTCGATCGATGTCTGGCTCATGCGCCCGGGTAATGCACGGTAAAAAGGCGGACGTAGGATGCGTCCTCTCCGATCATAGGAGGGGGCGCCTTAAGAAGCCGTTGAGGAAGTCGCTTGGAAACCTGCAGGTTTCCCCCGGAAATCCAAAAAATCGTGCCAGATCAGAGGATTAAATTCCCGGCAGCACCAGCTCGGCGCGCAGGCCCCCGATCGGGGCGCTGCCGAGGGTGAGGCTGCCGCCATAGAGCGCGGCAAGGTCGGTCACGATCGACAGCCCGAGCCCGGAGCCCGGCTTCGATTCGTCGAGCCGCTGACCGCGCCGGGAGACCTGGGCGCGCTCGGCCTCCGATAGACCGCGCCCGTCGTCATCGACGATCAGCCGTAGCCTGGGGCCGGCGCCGGCCTCAGCCGGTGCCTCCACCAAAACCTCGATAAAGACCTGCGAGGCCGCCCATTTGCAGGCATTGTCGACGAGATTGCCGACCATCTCCTCCAGATCCTGGCGCTCGCCCCGGAATTTCGCCGACGGATCGGCCTTGGCTTCGACCGCGATGCCGCGGCCGCGATAGATTTTCTCCATGGTCCGCCGCAACGCTTCGATGGCGGGGGCGACCTCCGTCACGGTGCCGACGATCGAGACCCTTGCCGCGATGCGGGCCCGCTCCAGATGATGCGCGAGCTGGCTGCGCATCACGTCCGCCTGCTCCATCACCTTGGCCGCGAACGGATCGGCCGCGTGCGTTCCGGCCTCGTTGAC
>Ga0209148_1000418_pt1 | contig 47611 bp, 43 predicted proteins | sample AraplaCol_mMF_r2_2_FD_184288 | JGI IMG/M metagenome (GOLD analysis project Ga0209148, IMG submission 184288) | Arabidopsis root microbial communities from North Carolina, USA - plate scrape CL_Col_mMF_r2 (SPAdes) (version 2) | ecosystem: Host-associated > Plants > Roots > Endosphere | place...
GAACTGGATGTGGCCGCTGGTGGTCGGCGTGGTCTCCGTCGTCGCCATCGCCGTTGGCGGCTTCCTTTATTTCACCAAGCTCGAGACCGGTCAGGTCACGTCCAGGCCGGCGACCTCCACTGCCGCTGCACCCGCGCCTGTTACAGTCGCTGCGCCATCACCCAGCCCGACGCCGACGATGGCTGCAAAGGCGCCGGCCCCTTCGCCAACCCCGACATCGATGCCGATCCAAACGGCTGCCGCGACACCGGCGCCGATCCAGTCATCGCCCCCGGTGTCCACCGGCAAGATCGCGGTGGACACGGTGCCGTTCATCGGCGAGCGCCAGCGCGGCTTTCTCAAAAACGAATATGCGTCCGCCGGAGATTACAAGGCCTACGCCCTGAACATCGGCGGCTTCTTCGGCTCCGGGCTCAATCAGCCGTCCGAGGAGGCCGCGCGAACTGCCGCGCTTGACCAATGCCAGAAGCGCGCTGAGGCCGCGCAATCGCCGCGGCGCTGCGAGCTCTATGCTGTCGGCGACAAGGTGGTTTACAGCCGTGGTGCGCCGCCGATGCCTCCGCAACCCTGGTTTCGGCACGACCCCATCACCGAGCGCGCGTTTGCGCCGAAGGATTTTCCGTTGGTGCGTGATCAAGCCAAGACCCGGCTCGAAAACATCTACACGCAGGCGGCGAAATCGCGTTCGGTCGCGCTCGGCCCCGGCGGACAATATTTCATGGGGCTTGGTGGGACGTCAGTCGACGATTCGGCACGGCGTTCGCTGGAGTCCTGCGGCGCCTTCGCAGGCTCGCCCTGCATGATCGTGGCGGTCGACGACGTCTTTGTCGTGCCGATCCCAACCCTGCTCAGGGTCACCGGGTTCTTCCATGCTGCGACCCATGCGTCGATCGTGGCCGATGCGCGCGACGAGGTCGTGCGCAAGCTCGGCGAAGGCACGGGCTGGAACGCGGTCGCGGTCGGCGTCGCTGGCCGCCCCGGCCTCGGCCTGAAGGCCGCCGACGAGCAGACCGCGATCAACACCGCGATCGCCGACTGCGGCAAGCACGACAGCGATTGCCACGTCATCGCGATCGGCCCGTTCACGGTCGGGCCGCTGAACTAGAGCATGATCCAGAAAACGATGGTCAGCGTTTCGAGGTCACCCAAGCCAGGAATGCTCCGGTGGCATCGGCCCCGATGGCAATGCGTCCGAATTCCGGGACGTCGAATGGTGCTCTGACGATCTTGCCGCCATGGCTCTCGATCTGGGCGATGCGTTGATCGACGTCGTCGACTTCGAGATAATTCATCCAGTGCGGCGGATCGGTATCGGGAACAATTCCGCGCATGTCGAGGATGCCGGCGACCGGGGTGTTCCCCGACTTGGCGATCCAGTAGGTGCGGTTCTGGTGTGGCATCGGCATGCCCTCGAACGTCCAGCCGACGGTTGCGGCATAGAACGCCTTCGCGGCCTCGACATCACCGGTATAGAGCTCATGCCAGACGAAACTTCCGTGAGTCATGATGTCCTCCTTGTTGCTGTCCGGCGCTGCCGGTGAAGGCCTTTCAGACCCCGCGGCAGCGCCCACCCAGAGGACGAGCGAGACCGCCCAGCGCCGACATATGAGCCACCGCGCCCTGCGCCGGCGATGGCGTGCTACTGTGCATGGGGTTGTTTTCGCGATCTCAGTCGGCGAACGGCGCGAACTGCTCGGCCACCGCACGGTAGACCTCGCGGCGGAACGGCACGACGATGTCGGCGACGCGGTCGAGCCGCTCCCAGCGCCAGGCGTCGAACTCGGCGGGCTGGCCGTTGCGCGGTGTCAGCGGGTCGATCTCGTCATCCTTGCCGGTGAAGCGCAGCGCGAACCATTTCTGGCGTTGGCCACGGAATTTCGCCAGCCGATGCGTCTGCGGTCCGTCATAGGGCGGGAACTCGTAGGTAAGCCAGTCGGTCTCTCCGAGATAGTTGGCGCTGACGACGTTGGTCTCCTCCCAGAGCTCGCGCATGGCGGCATCGCGCAAGATCTCGCCTTCGTCGACGCCGCCTTGCGGCATCTGCCAGTCGAGCCCCGGCAAAATGATCTCGGGCCCGTCGCCCTTGAAGCGGTGCCCGATCAGCACGCGGCCGTCGGCATTGAACAGCGCGATCCCGACATTGGGACGGTAGGGTTTTTCGTTGGTCACGCGTGGATCTCTCGTTGCCAGTCCGGGCGATGGCTTAGCACCGAACCCGGATGACAATCTGAACTAGTCGTCCGCGAGCGCGGAAAATTCCTTCACCACGCGCTCATAGACCGGGCGCTTGAACGGGATGATCAGGGAGGGGAGGTTCTTCATCGGCTCCCAGCGCCAGCTGACGAATTCGGCCTTGTGGCCGCCGCCGCCGGGCTTCTCGACATTGATCTCGCTGTCCTTGCCGGTGAAGCGGACCGCGAACCATTTCTGGCGCTGGCCCCGATAGCGGCCCTTCCAGGCGCGCCCCGCGACCGTGCGCGGGATGTCGTAGATCAGCCAGTCCGGCACCTCGCCGAGCCGCTCGATCGAGCGCACGCTGGTCTCTTCATAGAGCTCGCGCTTGGCGGCGTCCCAATTGTCTTCGCCGGGATCGACGCCGCCCTGCGGCATCTGCCAGACATGGCTGTCGTCGACATGCTCGATCCCGCCGGCGCGGCGGCCGATGAACACCAGTCCTTCAGTGTTGAGCAGCATCACCCCGACGCAGGTCCGGTAGGGCAGATCCTCATAACGCGCCATTCCGCCAAACCTCTCGCGTACTGCCGGCCGGGCCATCGGGGAGCCGTGCCGCACCAATTCTTTGATTTAGCTGGATTTTGATTTCACCATCGCGGTTGTCAATGGCACCAATAGGATACCCCGGTCGTTCAGTGTCTTGATCCAGGCCCCGATCCGCTCGATCGAGACCGGCAGGGCCGAGGCCGTGCCGATGGCGACGCCGCGTTCCCGCGCCGTCGATTCCAGCTTGTTCAGGGCGCGGTCGATCTCGGCCGGGGTCGGCACCGCGTCGAGCGCGATATCGCCCTTGCCGAACGGCACCGCGAGGCTCCCGGCCGCCTGAGACGCGATGCTGCGGGGCGAGGAGCCGTCGTCGAAGAAGCCGAGCCCGCGCCTGGAGGCCTCGCGGATGATCGGCTGCATTGCCGCATCCGTCGCGATGAAGCGGGCGCCCATGAAATTGGTGAGGCCGGCATAGCCCTGCATCCGGCTGAGGTGCCAGTACAGGCGGTCGGTGTTCTGGTCCGGGGTGAGCGAGGTCAGCAGCGTCTGCGGCCCGGGATCGTTGTCGGGGAAGTCGTAAGGCTCCATCGGGAGCTGCAGGAAGATCTCGTGGCGCTGGGCGCGGGCGCGCTCGGCAAGCTTTCCAGGGTCAGAACCATAAGGCGTGAAGGCCAGCGTCACCGCGCCCGGCAGCTTCATGATCGCGTCCGTGGTCTTGGCGGCGCCGACGCCGAGGCCGCCGATCACGATCGCCACGACAGGCATTTTCGCGGCCTTGGCCCGGTCGGCCTCACCTGCATAGACGTTGAACGGCCTGAGGTCGCCGGAGATCGCGGGGATCATGCCGTAGCGGGATTTCTCCAGCAGCTTGGGATCGATCCCGGCCATGACGGCTGGCGCTGCGGAAGCCGCCTCGCTTTTGTCCGCGCCATCGCCCGCGCCGATCACCACGTCGTGGCGTGCGCCGGTGGAGCCGTCGATCATGGTGACGGTCTTCTGCTCGCCGGGCGCGGCCTCTTTCGGCGCTTCCTTGGCCGCGTGCTTGGCGTCTTGCCCGTGCTGCTCGCCGTGGCCGGCCGCGGGCTTCTCCTCGGTCGCCTTGTCGGCGCCTTTGGGGTCGCGAATCGCGATCCGCGTCATCGGCTCGCCGCCGAGCGGGTCCTTGTTGAAGATGGCGAAGCCGGCAAAGCTGACCAGGAACAGGCCGAGCACGACGGCGAGCAGTTGCATGGCGGTGAACGGCAGCCGCAGCCGCCGTTTCCGGCGCGGCTTGTCCTGTCCGAGCGGGGTGCTCAGATCATCGGCCGTTTCAGTCATGCGAGATCCCGAATCACTTGACCCGACGATACCACGCCGAGGTCAAGCGGCGGCAGGCCGGGATAGGCCGGGGGCATGACGAGTTCCCAAGCAAAAAGGGCGGCTCCAGGAGCCGCCCTTTTCGTCAGATCGGGATGTCGCGCCTAGTTCGCCGCCTTAGTTCGCCGCTTTGGGCTTGTCCGCGGGCGCGGCCTTGTTGTCGCTGCCCGGCGTCGGCGCCGCGGAAGCGCTGTTCTTGATGCCGTGGAGCAGGTCGTCGGCCATCTTGAGCGCCTTGTCGTCCTTGGCGTCCGGCGGGACATAAGACTGCGAACCGGTCTTCTCGTCGCCGTCGTTCTTGAGATGGCCGCGCAGCGAAGCTTCACCCTTGGTGTCGGTGCGGGACTTCAGCTCATCAGGCACGTCCTGCAGCACTTCGATGTCGGGCACGATGCCCTTGGCCTGGATCGACTTGCCCGACGGCGTGTAGTAGCGCGCCGTGGTCAGGCGCAGCGCGCCGTTGCCGCTTCCGAGCGGGATGATGGTCTGCACCGAGCCCTTGCCGAAGGAGCGCGTGCCGACGATGGTCGCGCGCTTGTGGTCCTGCAGCGCGCCGGCGACGATTTCCGAGGCCGAGGCCGAACCGCCGTTGACGAGCACGATGACAGGCTTGCCCTTGGTGAGGTCGCCCGCATGCGCGGTGCGGCGCTGGGTCTCCTCGGCATTGCGGCCGCGGGTCGACACGATCTCGCCCTTCTCCAGGAACGAGTCGGAGACGGTGACGGCCTCCTCGAGCAGGCCGCCCGGGTTGTTGCGGAGGTCGATGACGTAGCCCTTGAGCTTGTCGCCGATCTGGGTCGAGAGGTTGGCGACCTCCTTCTTCAGGCCCTCGGTGGTCTGCTCGTTGAAGGTGGTGATGCGGATATAGGCGATGTCGTCGGCCTCGACGCGCGCGCGCACCGAACGGACGCGGATGTTGTCGCGCACCAGGGTGACGTCGATCGGATTGTCCTGACCCTTGCGGATGATCTTGAGCTTGATCTTGGTGTTGACGGGCCCGCGCATCTTCTCGACCGCCTGGTTCAGGGTCAGGCCCTGCACCGCTTCATCGTCGAGATTGGTGATGATGTCGTTGGCCATGACGCCGGCGCGCGAGGCGGGCGTATCGTCGATCGGCGAGACCACCTTGATCAGGCCGTCTTCCATCGTGACCTCGATGCCGAGGCCGCCGAACTCACCGCGGGTCTGCACCTGCATGTCGCGGAAGCTCTTGGCATCCATGTAGCTCGAATGCGGATCGAGACCGGAGAGCATGCCGCTGATGGCGGATTCGATCAGCTTGGTGTCGTCGGGCTTCTCGACATAGTCGGAGCGCACGCGCTCGAAGACGTCGCCGAACAGATTGAGCTGGCGATAGGTGTCCGCGGTCGCGGCTCGCGCGCTGGAGCCCATGAACACCGCGCGCGGCTGGGTCACGAACAGCGTCAGCGCCGCACCGGTGGCCGCGCTGAGGAGGATAACTGAAGTCTTGCGCATCATCCGCGAACCTTCTCGCCTTCATTTGCGGCCCACCATGGGCCTGGATCGATTGGAGTGCCGTCTTTGCGGAACTCGACATACAGCACAGGTTGACTCGCGTTGGTGGCGAGAATGGAGGCGACTTGAGATGTCGACCCCATGGTTGCGACCGGCTCCCCCGTGAGCACAAACTGTCCGATGTTTACCGAAATGCGCTCCATCCCGGCGATCAGGACATGATACCCGCCCCCGGCATTGAGGATCAAGAGTTGTCCATAGCTGCGGAACGGTCCGGCATAGACCACCCAGCCGTCGCAGGGCGTCGTGACCTGCGAACCGGGCTTGGTGGCCAGCGAAATGCCCTTCTGGACCCCGCCGACCCCGTCGGAACCGCCAAAGTCCCTGATCTTGTTACCGTTAACCGGCAGAGGCAGGAGCCCCTTGGCCGAGGCGAACAGGATGGCCGGGCTGGTCCGGGAGCGGTCCTTGAAGACGGCCGGGCCGGGTTTGACATTGGCCGCCGCGTCCGCCGCTGCCTTGGCCTCCTTGGCCTCGGCCTGCTTGGCGGCCTCGGCGGCCTTCTCGGCCGCCTTGGCGGCGCTTTGCAGGTCCTGCTCCATCTTGGCGATCAGCCCCTGGAGATCGCCGACCTGCTTTGACAGCGTGATGGCGCGCGAATTCTCGGCGTCGAGATCCTTTTCGCGCGAGGCCTGCTGGCGCTGCCGCTCGTCGACCAGCGCGGTGAGCCGGGTCTGGTCGCTGCGGATCTTGTCGCGGTCGGAGGCGAGCTGGTCGCGCTCGGACGCGATGGTCTTGCGCAAGGCCACGAGCTCGCCGAGCTCGCTTGCGATCTTTTCCGCGCGCCCGCGCAACTCGGGCACCACGGCGCCGAGCAGCATCGCTGTACGTAGCGATTGCAGCGCATCTTCGGGCCGCACCAGCAGCGCCGGCGGCGTGCGGCGTCCGGCGCGCTGCAGGGCCGCCAGCACCTCGACGATGTCGGCGCGGCGCGAATCGAGCGAGCTGCGCGCCTGCTGCTCGCGGCCGTTCAGCGTCTTCAGTCGCGCCTCGGCCTCGTCGATCTTGGTCTCGACGGTGCGAACATTGGCGGCGGTGTCGATCAATTGCTGATTGAGCTGGGTGCGATCCTGGCCGAGCGAGGCGATCTCGGCCTTCAGCTTGGCCTGCGCTTCCGCCGCGCTCTTCTGGCTCGCGCGCGCGGCTTCCAGCTCCTGCTCGCGCTGCTTGATCGCGTCGGGCGAGATCGCAGCGGTCTGCGGCGCCGGCGTTGCCGTCTGAGCTTGTGCGAGGCTTGCGTAACCTTGCGCGAGGCTTGCGCCCAAAATACTTACGCGCAAGACGCTCGCGATCAGCAGCAGGTTGAGGACAGGCGCTCGCATCTGTTGGACAAGGTTCTCGGACAAGGTGCTCGTTGTGGCGCGAATCACGCGCGATGATAGGGGTGGCCGGCCAGAATGGTGGCGGCCCGATAAAGCTGTTCCAGAAGCATGACGCGGACCATTTGATGCGGCCAGGTCGCAGAGCCGAACGCGATCGCGAGCTTGGCCTTACGGCGCAATTCGGGCGAAAGTCCGTCCGCCCCTCCGATCACGAAGATAGTATGACCTGCGCCCTCGTCGCGCCAGCGCCCGAGATTCCGTGCGAATACGGTGGAATCGAGATTTTGCCCGCGCTCGTCCATCGCCACCAGGACAGATTTTTCCGGAATATGCGCTGAGATCGCCGCGGCCTCTTCGGCCATTCGCGTCGCGGCATCGCGCGCGCGGCTTTCGGGGATTTCGTGGATGGTCAGCTCGCGAAATCCGAGCTTGCGGCCGGCCTCCTCGAACCGCTCGAAATAGCGGTCGGCAAGTTCTCGTTCCGGCCCTTGCTTCAGCCGGCCCACCGCAATGACAGCAACACGCATGAGGTTCTAGGGTCGCGTTTTCAGATCGCGCGCATTCCGCGCGCGCACGACGCTAGCATGCGCGTCAGCCGATTCGAAATCGGCCAGCCGCCTTCAAGAGCGCGTTTAGATCGCCTTCGCCGCCCCTGGGCCCTGCGTGTACAATCTCTCGAGATTGTAGAACTCACGGACCTCGGGTCTGAACACGTGCACGATCACATCGCCGGAATCGATCAGCACCCAGTCGCAATTGGGCAGGCCCTCGACATGGATGTTCTTGATGCCGGTTTCCTTGAGGCTCTTCGTCACGTTCTCCGCGATCGCGCCAACGTGCCGGTTCACACGGCCCGTGGTGACGATCATGTAGTCGGAGTATGCCGATTTGCCGCGAAGGTCGATGGTGACCGTCTCTTCCGCCTTCATATCCTCGAGGCGGGAGAGGATCAGGCTCAGCGTCTTGTCGGCGTCGGGTTGCGCCTTCAAGGCCGCAGCTTGGGTCGATGTTTTACGCGTAGGCTTAGCAACCTTGGGTAAAACAGACTTGGACAATACAGATGTGGTCAGGGACCATTCCTTTCACTGTATCGCGAACGCCGAATCCGGCGCCCACTGGCTACACTACATCATGTGGGGTTAAGGGTTTCAATATGCCAGAGAGCCCATAAATCCCCACACTCCGACTCACTTCGTACCTTTCCAGCTCCCGTCCGGGTTCCGCAGGCCCGTCGAGGAGAGGCTGAGCTTCAATCCGGTCAGGAACACCCAGGCCGGCGCCGGCCGATCCGCGAGCAAGGCTGCCTCATTCTCCGGCAGGCGATAGCGCGCAAGCGCCTTGGCGGCGGGAGAGGCGAGGGCGCGAAAACTCTGCGGCGGGCGATCAATCACCGCCATCGGGACCTGGGCGGCGATGCGCCGCCAGTCCTGCCAACGATGGAATTGAGCGAGATTATCGGCGCCCATAATCCAGACAAAGCGCAAGCCCGCGAAGCGGCGGCGCAAGGTGTTGATCGTGTCGATAGTATAGCGGGTGCGAATGACGGATTCGAGACAGCTCACCTCGATCCGCGGATCGTTGGCGACGTCGCGTGCGGCCTGCATGCGCTCGCCGAGCTCATGCAGATTGCCGTTCTCCTTGAGCGGATTGCCAGGGGTCACCAGCCACCAGACGCGATCGAGTTGCAATCGCGTCAACGCGAAGCGGCTGATCGCACGATGGGCCTGGTGCGGCGGATTGAACGAGCCGCCGAGCAGGCCGATGCGCATGCCCTCGGTATGGGGAGGGACCGCTTGCGCCACGAAGCGCGGCACGACGAAGTTGTTACTCAATGCCCCGCGCCTCGCGACGTTGCTTACGGCCGCGTCTGTCCGGTGCCGTGAACGCGATATTTGAAGCTCGTCAATTGCTCGGCGCCGACAGGACCACGGGCGTGGAAGCGGCCGGTGGCGATGCCGATCTCGGCGCCGAAGCCGAACTCGCCGCCGTCAGCGAACTGCGTCGAGGCGTTGTGCAGCACGATCGCGGAATCGACCTCGCTGAGGAATTTCTTCGCAGCGGCGTCGTTCTGGCTCACGATCGCATCGGTGTGATGCGAGCCGTGGTTCTGGATGTGCGCGATCGCGCCGTCGACGCCGTCGACCACTTTCGCAGCGATGATCGCGTCGAGATATTCGGTGTCCCAATCGTCTTCGCTGGCAGGCTTTACGCGTGCGTCGGCTTTCTGCGCGGCGTCGTCACCGCGCACTTCGCAGCCGGCCTCGAGCAGCATCTCGACCAGCGGTTTCAAGTTCTTCGCAGCAGCGGCGCGATCGACCAGCAGCGTCTCGGCCGCGCCGCAGACGCCGGTGCGGCGCATCTTGGCGTTGAGCACGATCTCCTTCGCCATGGCGAGGTCGGCGCTGGCATCGACATAGACGTGGTTGACGCCTTCGAGATGCGCGAACACGGGCACGCGCGCTTCCTGCTCGACGCGTGCGACCAGGCTCTTGCCGCCACGCGGCACGATGACGTCGATCGAACCGTTCAATCCGGACAGCATCATGCCAACAGCCGCGCGGTCGCGCGTCGGCACCAGGGTGATCGCGGCTTCAGGCAGGCCAGCTTCGCGCAGGCCCTGCACCAGGCATTCATGGATTGCGCGGCACGAGCGGAAACTGTCGGAGCCGCCGCGCAGGATCACGGCGTTGCCGGACTTCAAACAGAGCACGCCGGCATCCGCCGCAACGTTGGGGCGGCTCTCGAAGATCACGCCGACGACGCCGAGCGGCACGCGCACGCGCTCGATGGTCATGCCGTTGGGCCGCTGCCAGCTGTCGGTGACGATGCCGACGGGATCGGCGATGCCGCGCACGATGGCGATACCTTCGGCCATGCCCTCGACCCGCGCCGGCGTCAGCGTCAGGCGATCGATGAAGGCGGAGGTCATGCTGCCGGACGCGCGCGCTTCCGCGACGTCCTCGGCATTGGCCGCAAGGATCGCCGCAGCGTTGGCACGGATCGCCCGTTCCATCGCCTCCAGCGCCCGGTTCTTCTGCTCCGGCGGCGCCAGCGCCAGCACGCGCGCGGCGGCGCGGGCTTTGGCTGCGAGATCGGACATCAGCGCCTGAAGATCGGCATTGCCGTCTACGGCTTTCAGGGGGGCGGCCATGGGGAGTTCAACCTTCTGCTAAGGCGGTGTCCTAGCACGGAAATCCCGGTTTTGCGAAGGGCGGGGAGGGTATGGCAGGGGCCCGGCTGATGCTGGCGGGTCGGCCAATGGCCTGGTTGCGCCGAAGGGCGGAGGGATCCTTGCGTGGCGCTCAAATATCAATAAATATCATTTCTTGATAACGGAGCCTCACATGGCGAGCAGCTACAGCATTGGCAAGCATTTCGAGGAGCTGATCGACCATCTGGTCGAGAGCGGCCGCTACGCCACCGCGAGCGAGGTGATGCGCGAAGGCCTTCGCTTGGTCGAGGAGCGCGAAGAGCGGCGCAAGATCAAGCTGGAAGCGCTGCGCGAGGAAATCCAGAAGGGGTTTGACAGCGGACCGATGGAAGAAGTCGGCGACATGTTCGAGCGGATCAAGTCAGAAGGTCGGAAACGTCTGGCGGCCAAGAATGGCAAAAAGACCGCTTAAGAGTCCGCAGACAGAAATCGACCTCACGGCGATCTGGGATTATATCGCCGCAGATAATCCGCGAGCAGCCGATGCGCTGCTTGATCGCATCGATGCAACATTCGATATGTTGGCAGAGACACCGTTTGCCGGCCGCGATCGAAGCGAACTGTGCGCCGAGCTGCGTAGCTTTCCGGTCGGCAACTATTTGATCTTCTACATACCACGCCTGACGGTGTTGAAGTTGTCCGAGTGATGCACGGCCGGCAGGATATCGGCGCCGACGACATGCAATAGCGGAGCTGACTTACCGTTGGCTACCCGCCCACCACCAAATCATCGCGGTGGATCATTTCGGACCGGCCGCTGATGCCGAGGATGAGCATCACGTCCGGGGAGGAGCGGCCTTTGATTTTCTCGGCGACCTCGGCGTCGTAGGCGATCAGGCCGCGGCCGACCTCGCTGGTGTCGGGGCCGCGGACGATGACAGCATCGCCGCGGGCGAACTGGCCTTCGACCTTGATCACGCCGGCCGGCAGCAGGCTGGCGCCGGCGCGCAGCGCCGTCACGGCACCGGCATCGATGGTCAGCGTCCCCTTCGGCTCCAGCGTGCCCGCGATCCAGCGCTTTCGCGAGGTGATGGGATTCGCCGGTGTCAGGAACCAGGTGCAGCGGCCGCCATTGGCGATCGCTTGCAGCGGATGCTCGATCTTGCCCGAGGCGATCAGCATGTGCGTGCCACCGGTCGTGGCGATCTTGGCCGCCTCGACCTTGGTGCGCATGCCGCCGCGCGACAGCTCGGACTCGGCGTCGCCAGCCACCGCCTCGATCTCCGAGGAAATGCTCTCGACCACCGGGATCAGCTTTGCGTTGGGATTGTTCTTCGGCGGGGCATCGTAGAGGCCGTCGATGTCGGACAGCAGCACCAGCAGATCGGCGCTCGCCATGGTGGCAACGCGTGCGGCGAGGCGGTCATTGTCGCCGTAGCGGATCTCGGTGGTCGCGACCGTGTCGTTCTCGTTGATGACGGGGATCGCGCGCCACTCCAGCAGCTTGCCGATGGTGGAGCGGGCGTTGAGATAGCGGCGGCGCTCCTCGGTATCCTGGAGCGTCACCAAAATCTGTCCGGCGCCGATGCCGTGAGCGCCCAGCACCTCCGACCAGATCCGCGCCAGCGCGATCTGGCCGACGGCGGCGGCGGCCTGGCTTTCCTCCAGCTTCAGCGGACCGCGCGGCAGCTTGAGCCGGCTGCGGCCGAGCGCGATCGAGCCCGAGGACACCACGAGGACGTCGCGGCCTTCCTTGTGCAGCTTGGCCATGTCGTCGGCGAGCGCGGCGAGCCAGGATGCGCGCACCTCGCCCCTGTCGGAATCGACCAGCAGTGCGGAGCCGACCTTGACGACGATGCGGCGGAATTGACTGAGTTCGGGGCTGGCCATGGTGCGTGCGACGAATTGCTTTGGAAACGGCGGAGCGACGGGCGGCGCCGATGAGGCCTGCTTTTGCAGCAGGACGATGGCCGGCGCAAGGCGGGCGGAACGGTAAACGGCGAAGGTCGGTCTTGTTTTGGGCGCCCGCCCGGCTCTAATGCGGCCAACCAATAATGGGCTGGAAAGAGGAAACGGATGGATCGCCGCAAGTTCATGGCCGGGTGTCTTGGAGGATATCTTGGCCTACCGCTGCTGGCGCAGGCGGGCGAGGCGCTGGCACAAGCCGGGCTGACAAAGATCATCTTCCCGTTTGCGGCCGGCGCCGGCGGCGACACGCTGTGCCGGCTGATCGCGCAAGAGATTGCGCCCATGCTGCAGCGGACCGTCGTGGTCGAGAACCGCACTGGCGGCGACGGCCTGATCGGCATCAAATCGGTCAAGGGCGCAAGCCCCGACGGCAGCATGGTGCTGGTGACGACCGGGCCCACCATGTACCTGCTACCGATGGTGGAGACGATGCCGAGCTTCGACACGACGAAGGATTTCATGCCGGTGTCGCTGCTGGCGCGGTTCGAGTTCGCCGTCGTAATCGGCCCGGAGATCGATGCCTCCGATTTCAGGGGCTTCGTCGCCTGGCTGAGGGCGCATCCCGACAAGACCTCGTTCGGCGTGCCGAGCAACGGCACCATTCCGCACTTCGCCGGTTCGAAGCTGGAAAAGGACCTCGGCATTCCCCTGACCCGCGTGCCTTATCGCGGCAGCGCGCCGATCCTCAACGACATCATCGGCGGCCACATTTCGTTTGGCATCACGACGCTGGCGGACGCGTTGCCGCAACATCGCGCCAAGGGCGTGAAGATCATCGCGGTCTCGAGTGCGGAGCGCTCACCGTTCGCACCGGAAGTGCCGACGCTGAACGAGAACGGCATCGATCTCGTGGCGGACGCCTGGTACGGCATGTGGCTTCCCGCCGGCAGCCCGCCGGAATTCGCGAGCAAGCTCGGCGCTGCCGCCAGCGCGGTGCTTGCCAAGCCCGAGGTGAAGGAGAAGCTCACGGCGATCGGCCTGATCCCGGTCGGCAGCAGCGCGGATGGACTGACCAAGGAGCTCGCCGCGAACACGGCGTTCTGGCAGCCGATCGTGAAGGCGACGGGATACAAGATCGAGAACTGAGTCTTCTCCCTCTCCCCCTTGCGGCGAGAAGCGAAGGGCCATCACATCTTCGCGCGTTGCGCGATACCGTCCTTGATCGCGGCGAGCTCGGCTTCATCCCAGATGCCGATCAGGATCCCGCCCTTCACCTGGAGCTGATTGTCGGCATAGTTCGCGATCTTCTCGCGCGGCGTGGTGATGTGGCCGCTCGGATGCAGCGCCCAGTCGAACAGCTCGGCCTGCAAACGCGCAATGATGCCGGCGCAATCAGGGTCGTCGCCGCGATCGACATATTCCTGCGGATCGGTCTCGAGGTCGTACAGCATCGGGCGGAAGCCGGAGGCGTGGATGTATTTCCAGCGGCCGTCGAACACCATGAACAGGCGGCAGCGCTCGATCGGCTGGTTCAGCTTCAGCCTGACGTCCTGCATCGCGTAGTCGTATTCGGAGAACGCCACCTTGCGCCAATCGGATGGCGTCGGCCCGCGCAGCAGCGGCAGCAGCGAGCGTCCCTCGAGGATGTGGCCCGGCACCTTGCCGCCGAAATAATCGACGAAGGTCGGCGCGAGATCGATGCCTTCGACCAGCGCATCGCTGCGCGTGCCGCGCGTCGCGTCGGCTTCTTTCGATGGATCGATGATGATCAGCGGGATTTTGGCCGACTGTTCGTGGAACAGGTCCTTCTCGCCCATCCAGTGATCGCCGAGATAGTCGCCGTGATCGGAGGTGAACACGATCATGGTTGTTTCCGTGAGGCCGCGGTCCTCCAGGAACTTCATCAGCACGCCCATCTGGTCGTCGATCTGGGTGATCAGGCCCATATAGGTCGGGATCACCTTCTCGCGGGCCTCATCGCGCGCCATGTTGCGGGAGTAGCGCATATCCATGTAGGCGCCGAACACCGGATGTGGATTCTGCCGCTCGCGCTCGGAGCGGATCACCGGGATCATGTCTGATGTCGAGTACATGCTGGCATAGGGCTCGGGCGCGATGTAGGGCCAGTGCGGCTTGATGTAGGACAGATGCAGGCACCACGGCCGTCCGTCCGTCTCGGCCTCGCTGATGAAATCCATCGCGCGCCGCGTCATGTAGGGCGTCTCGGAATGCTCGTCCGGCACGCGCGCGGCCTTGTCGGCATGCACCAGCAGCCAGCCGTTTCGCAAGCTACCGTCTTCGGCCGCGCCGGAATTGGCCCAGTGCTCCCACGGGTTGGTGGCTTCAAAACCTTGGCTGCGCAGATACGCGTCATATTTCGGACGCGGACGCCCCGAGGGGTGCAATCCGTCGTCGCGCTCATAGGGCTCGAAGCCGCATTCGGCGACGTGCACGCCAATCATCGATTCCGGCGGGATGCCGAGCGCCTTCATGCCTTCGAGATCGGGTGCCATGTGGGTCTTGCCGACAAGCACGTTGCGCACGCCGATTTTCTTGAGGTGATCGCCGAGCGTTGGCTCGCCGACGCGCAGCGGCCAGCCGTTCCAGTGTGAGCCGTGCGAGCGCATGTAGCGGCCGGTGTAGAACGACATCCGCGAGGGGCCGCAGATCGGCGATTGCACATAAGCCTTCGAGAACAGCACGCCGCGCCTGGCCATGGCATCGATGTTGGGCGTCTTCAGCGTGGGATGGCCGGTGCAGCCGAGATAATCATAGCGAAGCTGGTCGCACATGATCCAGAGAACGTTCTTCGCGCGCGCCATGCGTTTCGCCCCACCTTTGTCTGCTGGATACTGCGCTATTGATGGCGCGAAGAAAACCTCTCCCATAGGGAGAGGTGTCGAGAGGGCATCGCACGTCTACGCCGACCACGGCTCCGCTTCGGCCGCGCTCTTCGCCTTGGCGGAGACCGGGGCCTCGCCGATGACTTCCACCAGTGCACGCAGCGCTTCCTTGACGCCCTGACCGGTGACGCCGGACATCAGCAGCGGCGTCTTCTTCGCGGCGCGCTTGAGCCGGTCCTTCTGCTTCTTCAATTCGTCCGGCTCGACCGCGTCGATCTTGTTCAGCGCGACGATCTCGATCTTGTCGGTGAGCAGGCCGCCATAGGCGTCGAGCTCCTTGCGCACGGTCTTGTAGGCCTTGCCGGCATGCTCGCAGGTGGCGTCGATCAGATGCAGCAGCACGCGGCAGCGCTCGACATGGCCGAGGAAGCGGTCGCCGAGGCCGGTGCCTTCATGCGCGCCTTCGATCAGGCCGGGAATGTCGGCGAGCACGAATTCGCGGCCGTCGGCATTCACGACACCGAGCTGCGGGTGCAGCGTGGTGAAGGGATAATCCGCGATCTTCGGCCGCGCGGCGCTGACCTTGGAGAGGAAGGTCGACTTGCCGGCATTGGGCATGCCGACGAGACCGGCATCGGCGATCAATTTCAGCCGCAGCCAGATCCAGCGCTCCTCGCCGGGCTGGCCGGGATTGGCGTTGCGCGGCGCGCGATTGGTCGACGACTTGAAATGCGCGTTGCCGAAGCCGCCATTGCCGCCTTCGGCCAGCACGAACTTCTCGCCGACATCAGTGAAGTCGTGGATCAGCGTCTCGCGGTCTTCGTCGAAGATCTGCGTGCCGACGGGGACCTTCAGCACGATGTTCTTGCCGTTGGCGCCGTGGCGGTCCGAGCCCATGCCGTTCTCGCCCTTCTGGGCCTTGAAGTGCTGCTGGTAGCGGTAGTCGATCAGCGTGTTGAGGCCGTCGGCGACCTCGAGGATGACATTGCCGCCGCGGCCGCCATTGCCGCCGGAGGGACCGCCGAACTCAATGAACTTCTCGCGGCGGAACGCCACGCAGCCGTTCCCGCCGTCACCGGAGCGGATATAGACCTTTGCTTCGTCGAGGAATTTCATGGGTCATAGGTAGGCCAGCCTGACACCCGCGGCAACCCGGATAGACCCGCAAATCGGCCGAAATTTCAGCGATTTTCGGTCCTTGCTTAACCCGCCGGCCGGCGCCGGATCAGGAATTTCTGCGTGCCTTCCAGCACCAGCTCCTTGCGCTGGTTGAACACCGTGCTCGTCAGCGTCACGACACCGGTGGTTCGGCCCGGCACCAGCTCGCTGACCTCGAGCGCCGGATAGATCGTGTCGTCGGCGAAGACGGGTTTGAGGAACCGGCTCGACTGCTCGAGGAAGCCGACCAGGGAGTCCTCGACCATGAACGGGAACAGGCCGGCGCCGGGCGCGGTGTGGATCAGCGTCTGGAAGCCGTGGGCGAGCAAATGCGGCATGCCGCGGGCGCGGCAATATTCGACATCGTAATGCACCGGGTGGGTGTCGCCGCTCGCGGTCTGGAACGCCGCGAACACCGCGCTGGTCTGGGTCCGGCTCGGCAGCACGAAGCGCTCGCCGACCACGAAATCCTCAAACCAGCGTTGCGCTGACATCATGCGGTGCTGGGCCGGGTCGAAATCGGTCATGACGCAAGCTCTTGTCTCGTTGAGGTGCTTATCGCTACCGCGCCGGCAAGGGTGCGACAATCCGTTCAATTCGGCTTGTGCGGGCTTGTCGCGGTGGCTCATGTCATTAAAACAACCTCAGGTGACGTGGGTCACCGGTTTCCGACGCTCTCTCCGCTCGTCGCTTCGCTCGCAATGACGAGCCCCAAACTCAGCTCGTGGTAATGCCTCTCTTCAAGAATCCCTCCGCCTATGACGACCGCTCGGCGCGCCTCGCCGGCATCGGCCTCATGGTGCTGTCGATCTTCATGTTCTCGTTCGGCGATGCCACCGGCAAATTCCTGGTCGGGACCTATTCGGTGGGGCAGCTGCTGTTCCTGCGCGCCTGCGCGGCGCTGCTGCTGCTGTCGCCGATGATCTGGCGCCAGCGCCATCAGTTCCTGCATCTGGAGCGGCCGGCCCTGCAGCTGTTTCGCGTCGTGCTGTCGACGCTGGAGGTCGCCGCGTTCTTCCTGGCGACGGTCTATCTGCCGCTCGCCGACGTCGTCACTTATTATCTCGCCGGCCCGATTTTCGTCACCGCGATGTCGGCCATTTTCCTGGGCGAGAAGGTCGGCTGGCGGCGCTGGAGCGCGATCCTGATCGGCTTCTGCGGCGTGCTGATCGCGCTGCGGCCGTCGGCACAGACGGTGAGCCTGCCGGCGCTGATCGCGCTCGGCGGCAGTCTCTCCTTTGCGACCCTGATGCTGATCACCCGCAGCCTGCGCAAGACGCCCGACATCGTGATGGCGTCCTCGCAATTCATCGGCACGTTTTCGCTGGGCGCGGTGCTGTCGGCGTTCCACTGGGTGCCGCCGACCCCTGGCAGCCTGGTGTTCTTCGCGCTGGCGGGATGCATTTCGGTGACGGCGCTGTTCTGCGTCAACCGGTCGCTGAAGCTCGCGCCGGCGAGCGTGGTGGTGCCCTACCAATATTCGATGATCGTCTGGGCCGTGATCTTCGGCTTCGTCGTGTTCGGCGACGTGCCGCAGCTCGCCACCATCATCGGCGCCGCGATCATCATCGGCGCCGGGTTCTACATTTACTTGCGCGAGCGCGATCTCGGCCGCCCAAGTGAAGAGGTCAATCCGCCGGTGTAGCCCCGCTGTCGTCCCGGCCTAGTGCGAAATTGCGCACGGGGGCCGGGATGACACGCGGTGAGGGCTGCCTACCTCACCCGCCGCGCACTGCTCCAGCTCTTCAGCGACGACCACACCCCGCGCGAGAGGCGGAAGCAGTCGACCGGCGTCGATGAGCCCAGCGCCAGGAAGCGATGCAGCTGCACGCCGCTCCATTGGAAGCCGCACTTCTCCAGCACGTTGCGCGAGGCCGGGTTGGTGACGCGTGCCCCTGCATAGAGATGGTCGTCCTCGAACTCCTCGAAAAAGAAGTCGATCGCGCCGCGCGCGGCCTCGGTGGCAAAGCCCCGGCCCCAATGCTCGACGCCGAGCCAATAGCCGAGCTCGGCATTGTCAGGCGTGGAGCAGTCGATGCCGACCATGCCGACCGGCCCGCTGTCGTGCTCGATCAGGAACACGGTCTCAGCTCCGAGCGCAGCGGTAGCGCGGATGAATTCGACGGCGTCGTCCTGCGAATAGGGATGGGGGATGCGGCGGGTATTTTCCGCGACACGGCGGTCGTTGGCGAGACGGGCGATGGCTTTGATGTCGGCCAGCGTCGGCCGCCGCAAGGTCAGCCGTTCGGTGGCGACGACGCTGGGTCTCGCCTCCGCCAAGGTCGTGCTCGTAAAGTCCTGCAACATGTCCGGCTCCGTCAAAGTCACAAACGAAAAGGGGAGGCCGGTTTCCCTGCCTCCCCTGGAGCCTTCGATCTCTCTGAGATCTGGACTCCGCCGGTTCGGTCAAGGACCCGGCGGACTCCAAATGATCCACCGTCTATTCAGCAGCCTCTGCAAGCGGGAGTACCGCTACGAAGGTGCGTCCGTTGGCTTTGGCCTGGAATTCAACACGACCCTCGATCTTGGCGAACAGAGTGTGGTCCGTGCCCATGCCGACGTTGAGGCCGGGATGCCAGGTGGTGCCGCGCTGACGCGCAATGATGTTGCCGGGAATCACGCGCTCCCCGCCGAACACCTTGATGCCAAGGCGCTTACCCTTTGAATCGCGACCGTTGCGCGATGAACCGCCTGCTTTTTTGTGAGCCATGGCTCGTCTCCGAAATCCTGCGTATCTCTTAGGTCAATTCCTTGACGGAATCATTTCAAAACGTCTCGCGCCTCAATTCGTGAATGGGCGTGATCGGTTTCAGCTACTCGGCAGCTTCCTGAGCTGCTTCCTTGGCAACCTTTTCCTTCTTCGGACGCGGGCCCTTGGTGGGCTTGGCGCCGTCAGCCAGGATCTCGGAGATGCGCAGGACCGTGATCTCGTCGCGATAGCCGCGCTTGCGGCGCGAATTCTTGCGGCGGCGCTTCTTGAACGCGATGACCTTGGGGCCGCGCTTGTGGTCGAGCACCTCGACCGCAACGGAGGCGCCGGCCACCGTCGGAACGCCCAGCACCGGGGTGTCGCCGCCGAGCACCAGAACTTCATTCAACTGCACGATCGAGCCGACTTCGCCTTCGATCTTGCCAACTTCGAGAACATCATCCGGCACGACGCGGTATTGCTTGCCGCCGGTTTTGATGACTGCGAACATCGTTTTTTCTCCGTGTTCAATCCCGGCCTCGAGACGGGTTAAGTCCGGGCCGGCTTTTTGATCAGTCGCTATGGGTTCATGCGTTTTGCGCGGGCAAGGATGATCCCTTCGAAAAGGGCTATCCCATTGAAAACCCACGCAAAAACAAGCGGCGCGAGAAACGCCCCGCGCCGGTTGTGCGGACTTATAGCCGGATGGGGCGAAGAGTCAAGGAAGTCAGCCGAAAAGAGCCCGGATTTGAAGGATTTGGGCCATTTCCGCACCCTTGCCTGAATCTCGGCCCGCGCTGCAACCAACGGGTTCCCGCGCCGTTGTCCCCGCCGGAACAGATAATCGGGCAAGGGCTTCCATGGCAACGGACGAACTGGTCAAGACGACGGGCATCGCCCATCACGGCGCCGAGCGGCTGCCGTCGGTCGACGTCGACAGCTTCAACATCGAGATCAAGGACGAGGACGGCTTTCTCGGCGACCGCGCCAGCAAGGGCGCGTTCCGGGAAATCCTCGACCGCTGGCGCAAGCCGCTGCGCAAATCGGGGGAGGACCCGTTCGGCAAGGAGCCCTCGGAGAGCATCAGCAAGAAGACGCTGGATGCGATCCTGGTCAGCGACGACGTCGAGGCCTCCGCAGTGGTGCACAGCGCCATCGAGGAGTTCGCGCAGGAGCTCGCCTATGTCACGCGCCGTTTCCTGAAGACGAAGGCCTGGGCCAAGACCGAGCGCATCGTGGTCGGCGGCGGCTTTCGCGATTCCAGGCTAGGGGAGCTCGCGATTGCGCGCACCGAGATCATTCTCAAGGCCGAGGACTTCAAGATCGACATGGTGCCGATCCGGCATCACCCTGACGAAGCCGGCCTGATCGGCACGCTGCATCTGGCGCCGTCCTGGATTTTCGAAGCCCATGACAGCATCCTCGCGGTCGATATCGGCGGCACCAACATCCGCTGTGGCCTCGTGGAAACCGGCTGGAAGAAGGCAAAAGATCTGTCGAAGGCCAAGGTCGTGACATCAGAGCTGTGGCGTCACGCCGACGACGAGCCGACCCGCGAAGGCGCGGTGAAGCGGCTCACCAAGATGCTGAAAGGCCTGATCACGGAAGCCGAGAAAGAAGGCTTCAAGCTCGCGCCCTTCATCGGCATCGCCTGTCCCGGCGTCATCAACGCCGACGGGTCCATTGAAAAAGGCGCGCAGAACCTGCCCGGCAATTGGGAGAGCAGCAAATTCAACCTGCCGGCGAGCCTGATCGAGGGCATCCCAGAAATCGGCGAGCACGACACCGCGATCCTGATGCACAATGACGGCGTGGTTCAGGGCCTCTCCGAGGTGCCGTTCATGCAGGACGTCGATCGCTGGGGCGTGCTCACCATCGGCACCGGCCTCGGCAATGCGCGCTTCACCAACCGCCACAGGGATGGCGGCCAAGGTAAAGATAACGGCAAGGACCGGGATTCCCAGGAGAACGGCAAGAAAAAGAGCAAGGGCGACTGAAGCGACGGAAGTCGAATCGCCGGCCGCGGCGGCCACCTCTCCCAAAGGGAGAGGTCGAACTGCATCGCAGATGCAGTTCGGGTGAGGGGCTCCGGTCCCCCGATCGGGCCCAGGGTAACCTTGACCGGTTAGGTTAAGGACCGGATTGCATTGCGGCGCGGCAGCCGCACGCTACGGTCGAACCGTCGCGTCAAGCAGGCCTGCGAAGCCGCCCTTCCTGGCCAGCATTTCGATTGAAGCGGCACGGGACCGCCAGTGTTTACCGCGTCTGGCGGTCCCACCCGTTTTTCTTGCTTTCTTCGCCTCTCCCGCTCGCGGGAGAGGCCGACGCGCCCCGGGGCGATGCGAAGCATCGTCCCGCGCGCGGCGGGTGAGGGCTCTTTCCTCTAGGGGATTGTCCCGTTGCGGCGCGCTTCCCTGGCGGTTCCTTCTCGAAAAGCGGCTAGACCGCCAAAACAGTCACCGGATTTTCCCCTTTCGCGCCTTGCCCGGCCCGCCATCCTCGCCTATTAACGCCCCCAACCACAGGGGCCCTGCCTCTACATGGCGCCTTCAGGAGAGGTGGCAGAGTGGTTGAATGCACCGCACTCGAAATGCGGCATAGGTGCAAGCCTATCGGGGGTTCGAATCCCTCCCTCTCCGCCATAATCACCGATAAGCCGCAGTTAACTAATTGTTTTTCGACAACGGCCATTCACTTAAGTAGTACACGTCGGGTGGCTCAACTTCTTGAGTTTAAAGCACAGAAGGGTACCCTCTTTTCTTGATGGGGGTCTCAAGCAACTTCGATTTTCTTGCCGCGCAGGACGAACGACTCGCCCGGTTGGGTGCGCTCGCCGAGCGCTTTTTCTTTGACGACGCGCCTTCAACGCTGATCAAGCTGCGCCAGCTCGCCGAATTCCTCACCAAGGAGGTCGCGGCCCGCCACGGCCTCCTGCCTTCCAACAACGTTACCTTCGACGAGGTGCTGCGCACGTTGCGGCTGCGTGCGATTCTGCCGCGCGAGATCGCCGATCTTCTGTTCAACTTGAAGCGGCTTGGCAATGAGGCCGTCCATGAGGACGTCGGCACATCAGCCAACGCGCTCTTTGCGCTGAAAATCGCGCGCAGTGCCGCGGTCTGGTTCCACCAGAGCTATGGCGGCAAGCCGGACTTCAAGGCCGGGCCGTTCGTTCCACCGCGACCGCCGGTCGATGCCACGGCCGCGCTCGCAAACGAGCTGGAGGAGCTGCGCGAACAGGTCCGCGCCAGCTCGGACGAGGCGGCAAAAGCGCTGCTTGCCTTCCGTGATGCCGAGGAGGCACGGCTTAAGGCTCTGTCCGAGGTCGAGGCCCACAAGCAGGACAAGGAATTCTGGGAGGCCTACGCCGCTGAGACCGAGGTCGGCCTGCGCAAGACCGAGGCCGCATTGAAGGCCGCACAGGCTGCGGCAGAAGCCGCACCACCACAGCAGCTCGATCTGCTGGCGCAACTCGCCAACCGGCAAGCACAACAGGTCGAGTTGGACGAGGCAACCACACGCCTTCTGATCGACGAGCAACTCCGCGCCGCGGGCTGGACCGTGGACACACCAACGCTCCGACATGCCGCCGGGACGCGCCCGGGGCCGAGCCAGAACATCGCCATCGCCGAATGGCCGACCGACAGCGGTCCGGTCGATTACGCCCTGTTCATCGACGGCCGCTGCGTCGGCGTAATCGAGGCCAAGCGGGGTATCGCCGACGTGCCGGGCCGGCTCGGCCAAGCCAAGCGTTACGCCCGCGACATCCGCCTGACTCCGGAAGAGACTGTGCCGGGCAGCCCGTGGCTGCAGGGAGTCGATCGCTTCCGTGTGCCGTTCCTGTTCATCACGAACGGCCGGCCCTACGTGAAGCAGTTCGAGACCAAGTCCGGTATCTGGTTCTGGGATGCGCGCCCGACCGGAGGCAATCCGCGCGCGCTGCCGGAATGGTTCTCGCCGCAGGACCTCACCGAACGGCTGGAGCAGACCGAGGACTTCAACGCGGTCGCCGAGCGCGAGCTTGGCGTCACCGGTCTGCGACCTTACCAGAGCGACGCGATTACGGCGGTGGAGACCGCGATCGCCGCCGGCCAGAAGAACATCCTGCTGGCGATGGCCACCGGCACCGGCAAGACCCGGCTTGCTATCGCGCTGATGTACGAGCTGCTACGGCGACAGCGGTTCCGCCGCATCTTGTTCCTGGTCGATCGCAACGCGCTCGGGCGCCAGACCCTGGATGCGATGAGCACGACTGACACGGCTGGATTCCTGAAGTTCGATCAGGTGTTCCCGGTCGCCGATCTCGCCAAGAAGTTCCCTGATGCGACCGATCGGGTGCAGGTCGCGACTGTCCAGGCAATGATCCGCCGCGTGTTCGAGGACCCCGACGCGATCAGGCCGACGCCCGGAATCTATGACCTCATCATCGTCGACGAGGCGCATCGCGGCTACACGCTCGATGCCGAGCTGCGCGAGGACGATCTTGGCTTTCGCAATCTCGACGATTATCTCTCGGCCTACCGCCGTGTGCTGGACTATTTCGACGCGACCAGAATCGCGCTCACCGCGACGCCAGCGCTGCACACAAGAGAGATCTTTGGTCCCGCCGTTTTCCATTACGGTTACCGGCAGGCGGTCATCGATGGCTACCTGATCGACCACCGGCCGCCACGGCGCATCACTACGGCGCTAAGCCAGACCGGCATCAGCTTCGAAGCCGGCGAGGACGTCAATATCATTGATCCGCGCACCGGCCAGGTCGACCTGTTCAATCTCGACGATCAAGTTGATTTCGAGGTCGCCGAGTTCAACAAGAAGGTGCTGACCACGGCGTTCAACCGTGCCGTTGCCGACGCGATCGCACGCGAATGCCCGCCCGGTGATCGCGGCAAGACGTTGATCTTTGCCAGCCGTGACGACCATGCCGATACGCTGGTGAAAGCGCTGCGTGACGCCTTGACGGAGGAGTACGGCGCTCAGCCGCACGACATGGTCGAGAAAATCACCGGCTCCGTTGACAAGCCGCTCGATCGGATCAAGGCGTTCAAGAATGATCCCAGGCCGAAATATGTCGTCACCGTCGATCTTCTGACGACCGGCGTGGACGTGCCTACGATCACGAACCTCGTCTTCGTGCGCCGGGTCAACAGCCGCATCCTCTACGACCAGATGATCGGGCGTGCCACGCGACTCTGCGAGGAGATCGGCAAGGAGTATTTTCGCATCTTCGATGCGGTCGACATCTACGCCAATCTGCAAGAGGTCAGTGACATGCGGCCGGTGGTGGTCAACCCGGCGCTGTCCTTCGCGACCTTGATCGGCGACTTCGAACGTGCCGCGACCGAAGAGGATCACGTCTTCGTTCGCGACCAGATCGTAGTGAAACTGCGCCAGCGGCTGAAATACATCGAGGGCCAGCCGCGTGAGACACTGGAGACCGTGCTCGGTCCGCTGGCGGCGCTGCCGGATCGCCTGCGCGACGCGCCGCCGGGCGACACGCTAGCACTGTTCAAGCAACACCCGTTGCTCGCGGGCATTCTCGACAATGCCAACCCAAGCCGCCCGCGCGACGGCACCTACATCTCGGAACATCCAGACGAGCTCATCAGTGTCGAGGACGATTTCGGCGGCCGCGCCAGCCCGGCCGACTATATTGAGAGCTTCGAGGCCTTCGTGAAGGCCAACATGAACGCGGCTCCAGCGCTGATTGCCGCGACCCAGAAGCCGCGCGAGCTGACGCGCAAGGAGCTGAAGGAACTCGCGGTGTTGCTCGACGCCAACGGCTTCTCCGAGGCGTCCTTGCGCCAGGCCTATGGTCGCGTGCGCAATGCCGACATCGCCGCTCACATTATCGGCTTTGTGCGCCAGGCCGCACTGGGCGATCCCTTGGTGCCCTACGAGACCCGGGTCGAGAACGGCGTCAAGCGCATTCTCGCCAGCCGACCCTGGACGGCAACGCAGAAACGCTGGCTGGAGCGAATTGGTCGCGCGCTCAAGGCGCAGCCGGTTGGTGACCCCGACATCCTCGCCGATCCACTCTTTGCACAGGCGGGTGGCTTCGAGGTCATTGATCAGGCCTTCGATCACGGGCTAGGTGACATCCTGAAGGACCTCAACGGCGCGATCTGGGACCACCACGTCGCCTGAGATGGAACAGACATGAATCCAGCGACCGATCTCGTCAACAAGCTGTGGCGTCTGTGCGCAATGCTGCGCAAGGACGGCGTCACTTACCAGCAATACGTCACCGAGCTGACTTACCTCTTGTTCCTGAAGATGGCTTCGGAGCAGAAGGACGAGAGTCGCATCCCGGAGAAATATCGCTGGAGCGCCTTGAAGTCGGCTCCTGAGACAGAAGTGCTGCAGCGCTATCGCCAGGCACTGATCGATCTCGGCGACGGCACCAAGATCGCCGACCGCTCTGTGGTCGCGATCTTCCAGAACGCAGCAACGATCGTGCGCGAGCCGGTCAATTTGCGCCGGCTGATCGATGCGATAGACGGTCTGCACTGGTTCAGCGAGGAGCGCGACGCCTTCGGCGATACCTATGAAGGCCTGCTACAGAAGATGGCGGAAGAGACCAAGCGCGGTGCCGGGCAGTATTTCACGCCCCGCGTGCTGATCTCAGTAATGGTTCGCCTGATGCGCCCACAAGTTGGCGAGGTGATCCAGGATCCCGCCGCCGGCACCGGCGGATTCCTCATCGCTGCCGATCATTTTATGCGTGCCAAGACCGATGACTATTTCGAGCTGTCGCCAAAGCAGCAGACATTCCAGCTCCAATCGGCGTTGCGCGGCATCGAGAACGTGCAGGACACCTTCCGCCTGCTGCTGATGAACCTGCATCTGCACAAGATCGATCCAGATCATCTTGACCTCGCCGACACGCTGTCGCCGAACGGCACGCAGCCGAAGTTCAAGAGCGCCGACTTGATCCTGACCAATCCGCCCTTCGGCCCGGCCGGTGGCCCGCCGACCCGCGACGATCTTACCATCACCGACCGCGTGTCGTCCTATCAGCTTCCCTTCGTGGAGCACTGCATCCGCGCGCTCAAGCTCGGCGGCCGTGCAGCGATCGTCGTGCCCGACAACGTCCTGTTCGACGATGGCAAGGGCAAGCAGCTCCGGCAGCGGCTGATGAATTGGTGTAACCTTCACACCATCCTGCGGCTGCCGACTGGCATCTTCTATGCCCAGGGCGTTAAGACCAACGTCCTGTTCTTCACCCGCAGCAAGGACGAAGCCCCGACGCAGGACAGCACTGAGGCGGTGTGGATCTACGACCTGCGCTCGGGCGCGCCGGCGTACGGCAAGACCAATCCGTTGAAGCTGTCCGATTTCGACGATTTCGTTGCCGCGTTCGGCGATGACCCTCACGGCCGGGCGGCGCGCAAGGATCAGGGCGAGCTGGGCCGATTTCGTCCTTACACCCGCGCCGAGATTGCCGCGCGCGACGACAATCTGGATATCGCTTGGCTTAAGGGAGATAGCGACGCCGCAGAGGATGGGCTCGAAGCGCCGGAGGATGTTGCTGCTGCAATCGAGGGGCATCTCTCGGCGGCGCTCGACGAGATCAGAGCGTTGTTAGAGGAACTCGGCAACGAAACTGGCACCCCTGATGCAATCGAGGAGATGGCGGAGTGAAGTTGCCGCGGGGTTGGCAATCCGTATCCGTTGCGGATGTCGCTAAAGCGATGTTCGATGGACCTTTTGGGTCTGCCCTAAAAACTGCGGATTACACGGATCATGGTGTTCGTGTCGCTCGGCTCGAGAATATTGGACATCTAAGATTCAGAGACGAACTCGAATCGTTTGTGTCTCAAGCAAAAGCAGACAGTCTTCGTCGCCACTTGCTCTCCTGTGACGACGTCCTGTTCTCGTCGTTTGTCGATCAGGAGACGCGAGTCTGCTTGGTACCCCAAGCGCTCGACGGAAGGATGATCAACAAAGCAGACTGCTTCTGCGTCAGAGCCGACCGTGAGATTTGTGATGCCCGATTTCTCGCCTATAAGCTGGCAGCTCCATCATCCTACGAACAATTTAGTGGAAGTGTGAGGGGAATTACACGACCGAGGATTGGGCTTCGTGATCTCGCTGCGTTCAAGCTAGACTTGCCGCCTCTGGCCGAACAGCGCCGCATCGTCGCCAAGCTAGATGCGCTGTTCGCGCGTTTGGGCCGCGCGCGGGCGGAGTTGAATCGGGTGTCTTGTTTGTCAAACGAGGGCACTCGCGCGCGCGCGCTGCTCGACCGGCTGGAGGCAGCGATCCTGACCAAAGCATTCACGGGCGAGTTAGTGCCGCAGGACCCGAACGACGAGCCGGCCAGCGTGCTGCTGGAGCGCATCCGCGCACAACGTGCGGCTGTCGCGCCGGCGTCGAAGACAAAACGGGGGAAGCGGCTCGGCTCTGTTGCAGGATAACGTCTATTGAAGTCCGGGCTCGTTCGAACCCTGTCTTCCGGATCTCCTGCAATCATACCATCATGCACCTGTTTTGCCCGACGAATCAAAGGCCGTGCCGAGACCAAGATCAATTCCCGTCTACCCGCCCCAAATGGATTCATCACACTCGCGCCAGCCCCTTAACATCGCGATCATTCCGCGTCACCAGCGTCACCTCGTGCATCAACGCCGTCGCCGCGAACAGGCCGTCAATGACAGGAACGCACCTGATGGCGCTGATTGCTTCCCCAATAATCTAGTGTCGCGTTGTCGATGCCGGCTGCAATCGCCTCCCGGAGACCTTGCAAACCCGCGAAATCATCAGGATGATCGGCGCGTCGTAGCATCGCTCGCGAGGCCTTCATGCGAAAATGCGAAGTCGCCGTGCTGGGTCTGGGGCTCATGGGCGGAGCAGCGCTGGGCGCATTGCTGGATGCCGGCGTCGATGCGCTCGGCTTCGACCCTGTCGCAGCAGGTTCGGATCGCGGCTCGTCGCATGGGTCATGTCGCATTTTCCGTCGCTTCAATTTCGAAAACCCCAACTACACCAGCCTGAGCGACGAGGCTCATGCCGGCTGGATCCGGCTGCAGGTCGAAAGTCGTCAAACGGTTCTGACGGAAACCCCTATTCTGGAGGCCGGCCGCCCCGGCTCCGCCATGGTGGCGTCCTCGCGCGCGGCCGCGATCGCGAAAGGGCGTCCGGATCCGATGATGACCGCGGCCGCAGCGAACAAGGAATTTCCGGCTTTCAACCTGCCCGACGACTGGGACGTCGTCGTCCAGGACGGTGCCGCGATCCTGCACACCGCTACAGTCATGAAACTGATGCGCGCACGCGCGCGCGACTGCGTGATTCCGGAACGCGCGAGCTTCACGCCGCACCGCGACGGCGTGTCGATCCGCACTGATAGCGAAGAGTTCTTCGCCGAGCGCGCGATCCTGGCGCTGGGCCCATGGCTCGGTCGCGCCCTCCCGCAACTCGCCGCGCTGCTCAACGTGACCCGCCAGGCGGTCGGCTGGTTCGCACCTAGCAGCCCCGACACTGTGGTTTCAGGTCGCTTCCCGATCTTCATTCTGGACCGAGGTCCTGATGACATCGTCTACGGCTTTCCGGACTTCGAACAGCGCGGCGTCAAAGCTGCGCCTCACAACCACGGGCCCGTGGTCGGCCCCGACGATTGGGGTCCGCAGGCTAGCGATGCCGAACTCCGCCCCGTGGGCGAAGCGTTGGCCGCCCTCGTCCCCGGCGCGGCCGGGCCCATCGTCGATCGCGACGTCTGCCTCTACACCAACACCGCGCCCGCCGACATCAGGCCGGACGCGGGCGAGGAATTCATCATCGATCGCTGGCCGGAGTCCCGCCTGATCGTCTGCTCCGCGTGTTCAGGCCATGGCGCGAAGTTCGCGCCCGCCATCGGGCAGAGGCTTGCTCGCCTCGCCACCGATCCGTCCTACCAGGCAGAACCCTTCTTTCAGCTGTCCCGCTATTCCCAATTCGCCTGAGCTGCCGAACCTCCCGCCATGATGCCATCATGCACCTGTTTTGCCCGACGGAACAAGGAAGATTTCTGAAATTCCGCAAATATATGCAAAAGTCCTTGACCTGACGTAGGTTGGCTACTGTGCATGGGGTTGTTTTCGACTATCGAATGCGTGCAGGCGGCCAAGACCGCCGCGCGAGGGAATGGAGACGGATATGAGGACACAGGTCCTGATCGTGGGCGCCGGCCCCGTCGGATTGACCGCGGCGATGGATCTGGCCTCGCGCGGGATCGACGTTGTCGTCGCCGAGATCCGCCATGCCGGCGATCCGCCCAGCGTCAAATGCAATCACGTCTCGGCACGCTCGATGGAGGTCTTCCGCAGGCTTGGCGTTGCCGGCAAGCTGCGCGATGCCGGCCTGCCCGCGGACTTCCCGAACGACTGTTCCTACCGGACCACGGCAACAGGCATCGAGCTCTGCCGCATCGACATCCCCTCCCGCGCGCGGCGCTATAGCGCCACCGGCGGCCCCGACACGTGGTGGCCGACGCCGGAGCCGCCGCACCGGATCAACCAGGTCTATCTCGAGCCGATCCTGTTCGCGCATGCGGCAGCTCAGCCGCGCATCACCATTCTGGCGCGCACGGAAGTGATCGACATCGCGCAGGACGCCGACCATGTGGCCGCGCAGGCGCGCAACCTCGACAGCGGCGAGACGTTTCGCATCGAAGCAAGTTTTGTCATCGGCTGCGACGGCAGTCGTTCGCTGGTCCGCAAGGCGATCGGGGCCAGCCTGTCCGGAACGCCTGTCATCCAGCGCGTGCAATCGACCTTCATCGAAGCGCCGCAGCTGAAGGAGCTGATGGGCGCGCACATCAAGGCCTGGATGGTGCTCTCGCTCAACCCGCGGCGCTCGGGCACCACGGTTGCGATCGACGGCCACGACCGCTGGCTGATCCACAATCATCTCAAGCCCGACGAGCCGGAGTTCGATTCGGTCGATCGCGATTGGTCGATCCGCGCCATCCTCGGCGTCGACGAGCGCTTCGAGTACAAGATCCTCAGCAAGGAGGATTGGGTCGGACGCCGCCTGGTCGCCGATCGCTTCCGTGACCGCAGGGTGTTCATCTGCGGCGACGCCGCGCATCTGTGGATGCCCTATGCCGGCTACGGCATGAATGCCGGCATCGCGGATGCCGTCGATCTCTGCTGGCAATTGGCGGCGCATCTGAACGGCTGGGCGCAGGCCGCGATCCTCGATGCCTACGAGGCGGAGCGTCAGCCCATCACCGACCAGGTGTCGCGCTTTGCGATGGACCACGCCATGAAGATGATGGCGCAGCGCGGCGGCGTCTCCGCCGAGATCGAGGACGACACGCCGCGTGGCCACGCAGCGCGCGCGGCGCTGGCGAGGGCGGCCTACGATCTCAACGTGCAGCAATATTGCTGCGCCGGACTGAACTTCGGCTACTATTACGATGCCTCGCCGATCATTGCCTATGACGGCGAGACGCCGCCGCCTTATGCGATGGGCAGCTTTACGCCATCCACGGTGCCGGGCGCCCGTGCGCCGCATGTGTTCCTGCGCGACGGACGATCGCTCTACGACGCCTTCGGGCCGGGCTACAATTTGCTGCGGTTCGATCCGGCAATCGATGTCGGGCCATTGCAGTCCGCGGCGGAGGCGCGCAGCATTCCGCTGGCGCTGATCGACGTCGCGCCCGACGAGGCAGGCGGCGCCTATGCCGAGAAGCTCGTGCTTGTCAGGCCCGATCAGCACATCGCCTGGCGCGGGCAGGCGGCGCCTGAAGATGCACGGGGCCTGTTGGCGCGTCTCACCGGCGCGGCGGCGTAAGAAACTCACAAGAGAACCAGGGAGGAGAACGTGTCTCACGTTGCAAGGCGCCGCATTCTGGCGGTGGTGTCGGGCGCGGCTCTTGCCGTGCTGGCGCTGCAGGCTGCTGACGCGGCCTATCCGGAGCAGCTGATCAAGATCATCGTGACGTTCCCTCCCGGCGGCAGCGCCGACACCGTCATCCGGGCGCTCGAGCCCCTGGTCACCGCCGAGCTCAAGCAGAGCCTCGTGATCGAGAACCGCGCCGGCGCCGGCGGCAATATCGGCATGGCGGCGGTCGCGCAGGCCAAGCCCGACGGTTACACGCTCGGCGTTGCGCCGGCGGGCGCGCTGACGGTGAACCCGCATCTCAACTCATCGATGCCGTTCGATCCGAAGGACCTCGCGCCGATCACGCTGCTGGCGGAAATCCCCTTTGTGCTGGTCTCGTCTGCGGAGATCCCTGCGCACAATGTTGCGGAAACGATCGCGCTCGCCAAGGCCAAGCCGGGCGCACTGTCGATCGGCCATGGCGGTAATTCGACGGCAATGCATTTGACCGCCGCGCTGTTCACGCAGAAGGCGGGGATCGACATGGAGCTGGTGCCGTATCGCGGGACCGCGCCGGCAACCGTCGACGTCCTCGCAGGGCACGTCCCCTTCGCGGTGCTGGATATCCCCGCGTCAAGGCAGCTCATCCTTGAGGGCAAGCTCAACGCGATCGGTGTGTCCTCGGGACGGCGCCTGGATTCCCTGCCCAACGTGCCGACCCTTGCCGAGAGCGGCCTTGCGGGGTTCGAATCCATCGGCTGGTTCGGGCTGGTGGCTCCCGCGGGCACGCCTGCCGATATTGTCAGCAGGCTGAACCAAGCCTTCGCGAAAGCCCTGAAAGACCCTGATGTGGCCGAGAAGATCCGCACCCTCGGCGCAGAGCCGGCGCCGACGTCGCCGGAGGAGTTCAGCCGCTTCATTCAGAGTGAAAGCACGAAATGGGGCAAGCTGATCAGCGAGGCCGGAATCAAGGCCAACTAGTCGATCTTCTCCGCCACTCAAGCCGGTTTCTTCTGGCGTAACCGAGACGGCCAGCCGATCCTGACCAGGGTCTCGTCCGGGTCCGATAGCGCAAACTCGTACATTCCCCACGGCATGTCCTCAGGACCCTGCCCGTTGACCAGCTCATCCGAAAACTCACGTGCGAGATCGTCGACAGCTTCGGTGTAGAGATAGAGGCCAAACGGGTTGCGGCCCCTGATCAGCCAGCCTTCGACGGCATCGGTGAGATGGAGATGGCCGCCCTTTCCATCTTGGAGGATGCGATAGCTGTCCTCACCGTCCGCCGGCTTGTCGCGGTCCGCGCGCACAAAACCGAGACGTGCGTAGAATCTCTCGGAGGCGTCGAGGTCGTTGCAGGGAAGGATGGCAGTCAGTGTGTGAGACGTCGGCATGTGAATCCCTTTGCGCTGGACGGCCGATCATTGGCAACCGAAGACTCGAAGTCGTCACGGCCCGCCGTCCCGACGCAGCTTGCGTCCTTTTGAAGACGTCCTTATAACCCCGCGCAGGTGCCGAAGGGGCGCCTTCCCGCACAAGAGGCTCTCACCCTTCGAGAGGTTGTCCGTTCTCCTCCGCTGATCCGATCGCTTCGATCGGTGTCCGGGAGGGCCAACGATGACGAACCCTTTGTTCGGCAACAGCGGGAGTGTCGGACGCCTCACTGGGGTTGTCATGAACACCGTAGTCTCCTCGGGCGCTGCGACGCTCGAAATTCCAAGCACGTGCGATGAATTGCTGCGCGAGATCAAGATTCGCGCGCGGCTGCGCCTGAACGATCTGACTCATGAAGCCGAACTGACCGCGGTCGATCGCGTCCTGCCGCGCGTTCGTCAGGTTCTGCTCGCCGGTATTCCCGCGCCAGGCGCAGTGATAGGTTGAACCTGTCACCGCCGCGGTCCGACCAATATGCCGCGTCCGGCAGGGAGGCTGTGATCCACGACGATGTTCGATAAGAGTTACCGGCAGCGCCTCGAGGCTGACCTCGCGCAATGGGAAGCCGATGGCGTGATTGCGCCGACGGCCGCCACCTCCATCCGCAATGCGTTGCCGCCGCTCTCGCCTGGCGTCAACATCGCTGTGGTCGTCGCCATCGCCGGCGGCCTCTTGATCGCCGCCGCCTTCCTCGCCTTCGTTGCGGCGCACTGGACGGAGATCGCGCGGCTGTTACGCTTCGCGATCCTGCTTGCCGGCATGATCGTCGCCGGCGGTCTCGGCGCGTGGTTCGCTGCGACGGGCCGTACTATTCTCGCCGATCTCTGCGCCAGCATCGGCGCCATCATCTTCGGCGCGGGCATCGCGCTGGTCGGCCAGATGTACCATCTTGGCGACGATTTTGCTGGCGGGATGCTGCTGTGGTCAACAGGCGCATTCGTCGCGGCGCTGCTGACCGGCTCGCGCGGCGCCCTTGCGGTCGGCCTCGTCGCCGCCTGCATCTGGACCTGCATGCGCGTCTATGATGCGCCCGATGCGCTCCATCTCCAGTTCTTGGTGCTTTGGCTCATCGCCGCCGCTGTTGCGTTCGCTTGGAATTCCCGCGTCGCGGCCCACCTCGTTGCATCAGCCGTGCTGCCTTGGTGGATCGCCACGTCGCTTCGCTTCGATCTCGACGGGATGCAGCCGTCATTCGTGTTGGCTGATGGTGCCGCCCTGTTGTTCGGCGCCGGGCTCGCGATCGCGGCCGCGCCCTCGCCGAGCGCGCAGCGGCTTGGTAGCGTCCTGTCGATCTACGGCGCGTTTTCGCTGGCCGTCGTTGCGTTCCTGGAGGTGACGACGGTGGATGATCTCATCCGCATCGGCCTCCGGACCAACACCGTGCCGGCCCAGCCGCTGTGGGCGATCCTGTGCGGGGTTGCGGGTGTCATCCTCGCGCTTGCGTCCGCCGGCATCACCAAGCGTCCCGGTGAAATCCTGGCGGCATGTGCGATAGGCCTGGTGCTGGTCGCCGCGCCGATCTGGCCGGCGTCCGCGGCGGGCGAGCCCTGGTTCGCCTATGCCGCACTGCTCTGCGCCATGCTATGCCTTGTCGTCTCCGGCGTGCTCGATGATGTCCGCCCTCGCATCGTGGCCGGCTGGCTCGGGATCGCCGGCGTCATCGCCGGCATCACCTGGGCAGTGAAGGGCTCGCTGCTGCGCCGCTCGGCCTTCCTGGCGGTTGCCGGTGTCATCGCCGTCGTCTTCGCAACCGCGCTCAATCGCGCGCTGCCGAGGGCTGAGTGATGATGAAGCTCACCGCGCTCTGGCACCGCATCCCGAAGGCCGCGCTGTTCGCTGTCGCCATCCTCGTGCAATGCGCGCTGCTGATCGTGATGGTCACCGATCGCACGCAAATCCTGCGCGAGGGGCGTGAGGTCACGTTGCAGACACGGCCGCTCGATCCCCGCGATCTCCTGCGTGGCGACTACGTCACGCTCGGCTACGACATCTCGCAATTGCCGGCGGGCGCGCTCGCCGGTCAGCCGTCCACTGAGCGCAATCCCGTCGTGTTCGTCAAACTTGCGCCTGATGCCAACGGCCTCTATCAGGCCATTTCCGTGCACGCGGCGCCCGTCGCGGTCACGGCGCCCGAAGTGCTGATCCGCGGCCGGGTCAATTACGGCGCCTCCTGCACCGGGCGCGTCTTCTGCGACAGGCTCTCGATCAGATACGGCCTCGAAAGTTATTTCGTGCCGGAAGGTGAGGGCAAGAAGCTCGAGCAGGCCCGCAACGAGCAGAAGCTGCGTGTCGTCGCCGCCGTGCTGCCCTCGGGCCGGGCTGCGATCAAGCGCCTTCTCCTCGACGGTGAGCCGGTCTATGAGGAGCCGTGGTACTAGCGGCTGGCTTGCGCCTTCAGCGCCCGCCGCAGCACGTCCCACATCCGCGCATCGTTCATGTGCGCGACGTTGAAGCGCAGGAAGTTTTGCGCGGTCTGCGCCACGCTGAACACATTGCCCGGCGCCAGCACCACGTCCTCTTCGAGCGCCGTACGCGCAACCGCGGTGGCATCCTGTCCGTCGGCGAGGCGGCACCACAGGAAGAAGCCGCCGCGCGGCATCAGCCAGGGCTCGATGCCCAACGCCCCGAGTTTTCGTGCGGCATCGCGCCGGCCGCGCGTGAGCTTTTGCCGGAGCTCGTCCATATGCTTGCGATAGCTGCCGCCGGCCAGGACTTTTGTGATGATCTCGGTCGCGACCGGGCTCGGGCCGCCAAAGCTGGTTGCGACCTGGAGATCGACGAGATGCTCGACCCAGTCGGCCCGTGCGGCGATGTAGCCGCAGCGGACCGAGGCGGAGAGCGTCTTGGAGAAGCTGCCGATCCGGATCACCCGATTGAGTCCGTCCAGCGCGGCAAGACGAGGCGATCGCTCCGGCTCGAAATCGCCGAAGATATCGTCCTCGATGATGGTGAGATCGTGCGCGGCAGCCAGGGTCAGCAGCCGGTGCGCGGTCTGAAGCGAGAGCGTCGCGCCGGTCGGATTGTGCAGCGCTGAATTGGTGATGTAGAGCCGCGGCCGTTCGGTCTCGAGGATTTGCTCGAAGCTGACGACATCAGGACCCGACGACGTGTAGGGCACGCTGACGATCTTCACCTGATGCGCACGGAGCAATGCGCGGAAATTGAAATAGCAGGGATCGTCGACGAGCACGGTGTCGCCGGGACGAAGCAGGAAGCGGCAGATCAAATCGGTTGCCTGCGTGCCGGAGCCCGTCAGCATCAGCTGATTGATCGTGGCCTCGATCTCGTCTTCGGCGAGGCGCGTGAGCAGCAGCCGGCGCAGCGCGAGGGAGCCGGAGGTCGAGCCGTAGTTCGTCAGCACGCTGGCGTCGGTGCGGGCAAGCGCGCGTGTGGCGCGCCGCAGCGCTGCTTCCGGCATCCATTCCGGCGGCAGCCAGCCGCAGCCGGGCTTTGGCACGCTCGCATCCGTATCAAGCGATTGCCTGGAGACCCAGAACGGATCGACGGCGCGGTCGCGGCGCGGCTCGACTTCGGTCAGGGCCAGCGGCGGCGTGACGGTCGGCGAGACATAGAAGCCCGAGCCGCGGCGGGCGCGGATCAGCCCTTCGGCGGCGAGGCGATCATAGGCTTCCACCACTGTGGATGGCGAAACACCCATCGCCGCGGCAAGGCTCCGGATCGACGGCAGGCGGTCGCCGGCACTGAGCGCGCGGCCGGCCACCCTGGCGCGGATCGCGCTCATCACATCGATGGTGCGCGTGCCGCCGCGCCCTTTTGTCTGCGCCTCGCCATCCAAAGTGTATGACCTTCCATGCCCATACAGTTTTGCCGGATTGTATGGGATTGTCACTGGCTTTGCCATCGGCCCGAGCCGAGGATCGCCTTCCGAAAAGGGTAGGTGGACATGCAATCTGCGGGCAGCGGCTGGGGCAACGGGCTCCTCGGCGTCATCATCTTCAGCGGCTCGCTGCCGGCGACGCGCGTGGCGGTCGGCGGTTTCTCGGCGTTGTTCCTGACCTCGGCGCGCGCGATCATCGCGGCGCTGATCGGTGCGGCCGTGCTCGGTCTGCTGCGCCAGGCCTGGCCGCAGCGCAAGGATCTTGCCTCGTTGATCATCGTCTCGATCGGCGTCGTGCTCGGCTTTCCCCTGCTGACGGCACTTGCGCTCCAGCACATCACCTCGGCGCATTCGATCGTCTTCATCGGCCTGTTGCCGTTGTCGACCGCGATCTTCGCGGTGCTGCGCGGCGGCGAGCGGCCGCGGCCGCTGTTCTGGCTGTTTGCGATCCTCGGCAGCGCCACGGTCGCGGGCTTTGCCTTGTCCAATGACGGTTCGGCATCAGTGACCGGCGATCTCTTGATGGTCGCCGCGATCGTGTTGTGCGGGCTCGGCTATGCCGAAGGTGCCGCGCTGTCGCGCCGGATCGGCGGCTGGCAGGTGATCTCCTGGGCGCTGCTCCTGGCGCTGCCGCTGATGCTGCCGGTCATGATCTGGACCTGGCCGTCGGCATGGAGCGGCGTCAGCGCGCCCGCCTGGATCGGGCTCGCCTATGTCTCGATCTTCAGCATGTTCGTCGGCTTCATCTTCTGGTATCGCGGCCTTGCGATCGGCGGTATCGCGCGCATCGGCCAGTTGCAGCAGCTCCAGCCGTTCTTCGGGCTCGCGCTGGCTGGCTTCCTGCTGCACGAGCCGGTTGCATGGAGCATGATCGCCGCGACGGCACTGGTGGTCGTCTGCGTCTTCTTCGCGCGGCGATACGCCTGAGGCTGTCGGCTCACTCCTGCCCCATCACCGTCCGCGTCAACGCGCTTCTGGCAAACTTCTTCAGCGGCATCGGCTTGCCGAACAGATAGCCTTGCACGAGATCGAAGCCGAGCTCGTTGACAGCCAGCAGGTCGGCGCGGCTTTCGACGCCTTCAGCGACGGCGCCTGCGCCGTAGCCCTGCGCGAGCTCGACGATGTGACGGCACACCGTGCGCTTCAGGCGGTCATCGCTGCAGCCGGTGACGAATTGCCGGTCGGCCTTCAGCTTGACGAAGGGAATCTTGTCGAGCCCCATCAACTCCGGCCAATTGGCGCCGAGATTGTCGATCGACAGGCCGATATTGTGGAAGCTCATCTCGCGCGCGATCTCGCAGAGAAACGCGAGGTCGTGGATCGCCTCTTCGCTCGCGATCTCGATCGTCAGTCCGCCGAAGGCGGGATGCGTCGGCATTCGACGGCAGAGATCGCGCACGGCCTGCGGCTCCCTGAGATAGGGCGCGGGGAGATTGATCGACAGATCGACTGCGCTCTGCCGCTCGAGAAGGTAGTGCCAGTCCTGCATGGCTCGCTCGATCACGAACTCCGACAGATCGCGGAAATGCGGATCGTGTTCCTCCGGGATGAAATAGGCCGGCGGCACCACGCCCCAGGTCGGGTGGCGCATGCGCACCAGCGCCTCGGCGCCACGGCGAACCAGCGAGCGCGCGTCGATCTTCGACTGGTACCATAGCTCGAGCCAGCCCGCATGCAGGGCCTCGCCGACATGCACGGCCGGGCTCGGGGCCGGCTCCTCGGGCAACAGCATCGCGACGCGCTCACGCAGCGTGTCGGCGGCAAAGGGCGTGGTGAGCGGCGGCAGCATCGCGAGCCCATATTCCTCGCCGACCTGCTGCACGGCCTTCACGATGATTGAGTCGCGCGCACCGACGGCAAGCACCTTGCCGTCGAAGCCTTCGCGCACGAGAATCTCCAGGAATTGGCCGGGCTCGATGCCGTCGGCGGCGATGCCGAGCAGGATCAGGTCCGGCAAATCGGTCGCCAGCATGGCCTGCAACTCGCTCGCACCGCTGCATTCGCTGGTGACGAAGCCGAGATCCTCCAGCACCTCGCTCATGAAGGCGCGCAGATGGCGCTTGCTGTCGGCCACGCATACGCGCGGCATCATCTTCCGCCGTCCGAAGGTCCTCAGCCTCCGTCCAGCGAGCTCACCAATCCCATCGTTCATCTCAGGCCACTCCCGTTCCGTGACAGTCTGTTAACGGGAAGGGGGGCGTCAAAATATGGAGAGCTTCGCGCGAATGTTGAATTATCCGGGTAACGTTAAAGCTCGCAACATTTGTAAAATTTTCCGGATTTCCTTCGAGAAGTTTTCACATCCGCCTGCGCGCGGTGCGCAGGTGTGCGCTAATTCAAGTGAAAGTTGCGAGAAGCGGATCGTCCATGCCGAGAGCCGGTGTCCTGCAATCGGACGAAGCCGGCGCGCGCCTCGTCCAATTGAATAACGCCGGCCTCAATTGGCCATGGCTTTGTCGTGTTCGGCCATGCCGACCGGCTTATAGTCATACGTCGGATAGAATTCTGTGCGGTACGGACCCCACGCCGTATCCTCGACGATGCGATTGACCTCGCGCAGACGCGAGGCAGGCAGGCGCAGCGTGACCACCTGGCCGACGCCCATCATCACGTACCAGCTCACGACCTCCACGCCCGCAGGCGGAAAGGCTTTGCGAAAGCCCTGCTTGTCGAGCTGGGCGTTGAGCTCGCTGAGTGGGCGCGACTGGTCGTGCTTGAAGAAGATGGTGAGCAGGACGGCATTGTCGGCGGTCGGTGCGGAATTGCCAGGAGGCGGTGCCGTCTGCGCCATCGCCGCTGACGTGAACGCGCATGCGCCCGCGAGCCAAATCATTGTCATTGCCATGACCGTCAATGCCAGTCGGATCGATCTCATCGCCAGTGTCCTTCCCATGCAGCATGCGATGGACAAGAGAATAGAAGCGATACGCCCAGTCCACGAATCCAATTTCACGCGATGCGCGCGGTTCCGTCGTCGCGCGTGACGGTCATGTGACAAACTCGCGCGGTGTGACGGCCGGCGAGTGTGAAGCACCTCACATGTCTGACGCTGCACTTGCGCTATTGGTGCGCGCAGCCGGTGGTGGGCTGTCAGGGATTGCAGCTATGTCGATGCGGCGGATGATCTACTGGTGGTTCAGGTTCGTGATGTCGGGGCGATTTCTCGATCGCTTCCTGACCCTGCCAACCACACCCGAATAGGGCCTGGGAAACTAGGTCACCCCGATCAATTTGCGAAACGCCGCTGCGCCGTCCTGCACCGCGTCGCGGCCCTTCCAGGCCAGATAGCTCAGCTTGCCGCCCAACGTGTCCTGGCTGCGCAGCCGCCGCGAGCCCAGGATGTGTCCGACATTGGCGGGGAAGCGGCTGACCTCGGCCGCCACCAGCGTGGCGATCGCGTCCATCAATTGCTGCAGCCGGGCGCCCCATTCGCATCGCTCGATGCCGTCGATGCGGAGCTTGAGCGAATGTTCGGCGTCGTAGATTTCGGTCAGCAGGTCGCGCGCGACCAGGAATCGGTTGTGGCGGAGCGCGATCCTTAAGGCGAGGCGCTTGTCGTCGAGCCGGTCGAGCACCATGGGAACGACCAAGGCGAAGGGCGCCGTCGCAACTTCGTCAGCGCTCTTGGTCGCGGCTGCCTTGGTCGCAAGGTAAATGAGCCGCCAGAACGTCTTCAGGCGCCTCGCCACCAATGCGAGCGCAAACGGCAGCGCATCGGGATGGGCCTTCTTGAAGGCGTCGAGTTGCGCGGTGATCTGCGCGACCTGGCCGTCGTCGAATTTCGTGATGGTCTCGGGCAGCTTCGCGTTGAATTTTGGCAGCGCGTCGCCGGCGCGCAGCACCTGCAGCATCTTCCTCACGTCGTCGAAGGCGGTACGCGAAGCCGTGTATTGCGCGAGCTTGCCGCGTGCGAATTCGGTGCTCTCGGCTGATGCCAGCGTGTTCTCGAGCACCTTGACCACCTTGCCCTGGAAGTTTGCTGCGATCTTCAGCACTTCCTTGGGATTGTTGGCCGTCACCTGGTCGTTGATTGCCTTGACGTAGTCGCGCGCCATGGTCGGCAGCAGGTCGCGGCAGATCCATTCCCAGATCGGGGTGAGCGTGTTGCGCGAGATCCGTCCCGCATTGGCGTGTTCGGGCGCGCCGTCGATCAGCAGCAGTTCGAGCGGTGCGAAAAAGTAGCGCGACGGATTGGTCGCGCGCGCCTGGGTCGATCCGTCCTTGCGGAATTCGGCGCGCAGCTTGGCCTGGATCTCCGCCGAGCCCGGCATGTCGATGCCGCAGGCTTCGAGCCGCTCGAGTTCGCTCAGCAGGCAGCTGCGCGACAACGGCGTCAGCTTCTGCAGGAACTCCGAAAGCTCGTTGACCTCGTCCATGGCACGCAATTCTCTCGCAACGATTCCAGCGGGCCACCGGCCCACGCATGGAGGCATTTGCGCGCTCTCAATTGTGACACAGAGAAGCAAGCCGCCGTTAATTTATCCGTAAAATGCTGGGCCTTGGGGCCGGCGCGCGCGGCTCTCGTTAAGGATGCTTTTGGGTGCTGCCTATGATTTAGGCGGATTTATCAACCCCAGCGCGTTCTCGGGCGGTCGGGCGCAAGCATAAATTGTGCCTATGCCGGTATTCCGGCACAAAACCGACAAAATCACCGTAGTCTTACGGAGCAGAAAGTTAACCACAGAAGACCCCGGGTTCCGCTAAACGAGTCACATGGGGTCACAGAACGATATGGTTGCTGATTCGCGGCCGTCGGAAAGGTTCGAAAGCAGCGCTTCTGCGCCTGAAGAGCTCGATTTCGCCCGTCTGAACGCCGCCCGCGCCAAGGCGGCCGACGAGATGGCTGCGGCCATCGCGCGCGAGCTCAACGGCCCTTTGACGGCACTCCTGCTCTATATGGGCGAAATCAAGCATCACAGCGATCAGTTGGCGCCCGTCTCGAGCGACCGCGCCTATTTGCAGCAGGTGGTCGAGAACGCGCTGGCTCAGACCGAGCGCGTCTGCGGCCTGGTCAAGCAGCTCACCGGCTCGCACAAGACCGGCTTGCCCGCGGCGTCCATGATCGAGGAGACCGAGTTGCAGGCCGGCCGCACGTTGCAAGTGCCGCGCGAGGCGGGCTCCGAGCTCTCGAGCCTGTCGGGCAAGCGGCTGACCAAGCGCGAGCGTGAGGTGCTGAGGCTGATCAGCGAGGGTTTTTCGAACAAGCAGGGCGCGCTGCGGATGCAGATCAGCCCACGGACTTTCGAGAGCCATCGGGCCGAAGCGATGCGCAAGCTCGGCGCGCGCAACACCGCTGACCTCGTCCGCGCAGCGCTGCTGCATTCGATCGATTGAAGCCATCACCTTGCGCGCGGGCCTGCGGCGCGATAGCGCCTTTGGCGCCTTAGAAATAGTCTTCCGCGAAGGGACGCACGCGCGAATTGGGCCGCAGCATCTTCGGCTCTTCCTTCGGCGTGTTCGGAATGATGGTGATGGTCCAGCGCGGCGGGATGGTCGATTCCTGCTCCAGTACCGAGCGTACGAAACCCGTCACCGTGGACTCGCCCGCCTTCACCGTAGCCATCCGGCCGTTGAACTGGGCGATGCGGAAGCGACGGACTTCTTTCTGATCCGCAGTCTCATAGGTGAACATGGAAACCCTCCTGGTTTCCGGCGACTATCACCACCTATGATTAGTCATCTGTGAAAATTGCAAACCGTATAAGTACGGCGGGGCTGTCCGAAGGGCGCGTCAATCCCGCGATTCCTGCGCCTTTGCGCCGGCAAAGGCCGCATCCAATTGCTGCAGAAGATCGTCAAATTCGGCGTCACCGAGCGCGTCGGCCGTGCTTTCCAGCAGAAAGGCCAGCGTTGCGAGCCTGACATAGCCGAACGTCCTGGCGGTGCTCTTCAGTGAATGCGCCTCGCGCGCGATCCTGGCCCGGTGCTGGTCGAGCGCCAGCGTGCGAAATCGCTCGAGCCGCGCGGTGGTCTCGTTCCAGAACACTGCGCGCACTTCGCTGGCGCCGTCCTCGCCGATTTCGCGCACCAGCGTGTCGAATGCAGCAGGCTCGCGCAGCGGTTCAGGCGCGGGCAAGGGCGCGGTGTCAAGCGTGCCCTGCGCGGGCGCGAAAGCGGCGTCGATCATGGATGTCCCGGTCCCCGTTCTGTCCTCGCGGGCGGTCCAGTGCTGGGCAGCGCGAGGCGTCCGGGAACATCTACGCCAATCCGATTTCAGTTCTGGTGACGAGACGCGCGGCGTTTGCAGGTCGCCGTAAGCACCTGCTTTACCATGCGCTCAGCGCCGGGCGGTCAGGGCCCGAGCAGCCGATCGTACTGGGTCTTGACCGTCGCGTAGCATTCGCAGGCCGCCTGGCGCAGCCCGTCCAGATTGAGGATCTGGATGTGTCCGCGGCTGTAGTGGATGAAATTGGCCTGCTGCAGGGTATTGGCGACCAGCGACACGCTGTTGCGCCGTGCCCCGATCATTTGCGCCATGGCCTCCTGCGTCAGCAGCAGCCGATAGTCGCCTGACAGGTCATGGGTGTGAAGCAGGCAGCGTGAGAGCCGCGACTCCACCGGATGCGCCGCGTTGCAGCCGGCGGTCTGCTGAACCTGCGCATAGACTGCGAGCCCGTGGCGCGTCAGCAGCGTTCGCAGGCCGGAGCTCTGCTCAGCCGCCACGCGCAGCCGGTCGAGGTCGATCACCGATGCTATGCCGGGAACGAGCACGATCGCGGTGTTCAGCGCGCATGCATCGCCCATGGTCGAGAGCGCACCAAGCAGGCTGTCCCGGCCGATCATGGCGACTTGCACGTGCTCGCCCTTGGCGAGCTTCACGACCAGTGAGATGACGCCGCGGTGCGGGAAGTAGGCACGCTTGAGTATCTCGCCGGTCTCGACCAGCACGGCGTCATGCGGCAAATCGACCGTGCGCAAATATGGGCGGATCAATTCATAATCGTCTGTCGACAGCGCCGACAGGAACCCGTTGGATGGGCGCACCATCGTTTCCAAAGCTGCCTCCCGTCTCGTCAATCAAACAATCTTTGTTCGAAATCTATTCCTCGCTCAACAACAAGTTCCATCTTGTTCCCAGTGGGACAAGTTGGCAATCACGGACATTACGGATCAGCGCGACCTTTTGTTTCTTCGTTGCCTTGTGTGCACTCCAGAATACCGGCGCTGAGCCGTTGCCGGCGTCATGGCGCCAGTCCTAGGAGCCGCGCGTGATCGGTCTTCGCGGCGAAATAACAGTCGCAGGACGCCGCCTGCAGGGCGCGCAGATCGGTAATCTCGATCTGGCCGCGGCTGTAGCGGATGATTCCAGCGCGTTGCAGCGCATGCGCGACCAGTGAAACGGCGTTGCGTCGTACGCCCATCATCTGGGCCAGCGTCTCCTGCGTCAGCGGTAGGGTTTTGCTGTCGGACAGATCGCGGGCACGCAGCAGCCAGCGCGCCAACCTTGCCTCGACAGGATGCAGCGTATTGCAGAGCAAGGATTGCTGTGCGCGCGCGAACAGGGCTTGCTCATGCCTGATGACGAGGCCGCGGAACGGAAGACTCGCAGCGGCAGCATCGCGAAAGGCCGAGATTTCAATGGCGGATGCGGTCCCGGGAAAGAGCACGACGGCATCTGATGCCGCAATACCGTCGGCGAGGGCTGCGCCGCCGGCAACGATGCTGTCGCGTCCGATCATCGCCACTTCGATCGTCTGTCCTTCGGAAAGGCCCACCGTGATCGAAACCGCTCCGTCGTGCGGAAAATAGACATGTCGCAGCGCCGCATCCGCTTCGCTCAAGACAGTTTCTCTGACCAATTCAAACGTGACGAGGTGAGGGCGCAGCAGATCGAAGTCTGCTGCCTCGAGCATTTGCAGCAGCTGGTTGGGCGGTCGGCCGCTCGCGGTCATCTATGATCAATCCAACGCATGCCATGAGACGCCGGCGTCGCGCTCTCGACATCAAGTTGCGCGGCGACTCGAATATATAATAATGGTTGTGTTGCTGTCCATATACCTGTTGGGGGGCAGACAGCTTGCCGCATTTGCGGCGGAAATAAGAACAGCGCGCTGATTCGCGCGCACACCCGGCGAGCCAATCCTGCGTCGCGACCCGGGAAAGTGTGGCAGGGGGTCTCATGAGTCGGAAGTGGGCAACCGACGGCAGCTATTGCATCCGCCTTTCCATCGGATATTCGCCGGTCCATGCCGTCTCGCTTGTTCCCCGATTTTTTTCAGCCGTCAGATATTCCTTCGCGCCATTGCGCGGCCTGGCCGCAGACATCGCCTTCATCCCGCTCGCAACTCGCGCCAGGCGTGACGCGCGCGCGGTCATCACGATTTCAATGCAAGCGAGAGGAGAACGGCGTGCGCCACGGTTCAATTATTGAATCGCCGAAGCGGGAAGTTCACATGACGGAAAGTCTGCGCCATATTCTCGTTGTCGACGACGACCCAATGGTGGCGATGGCCATCGAGATCTATCTTCAGCGAAACAATTTTCGGGTGACGATTGCGGACGGCGGAGAGGCGGGGCTCCGCGCTATCGAGAACGAACAATTCGACCTGATGATCGTCGACATCTTCATGCCGCACATGCGCGGCTTTGAATCGATCCGGCTCTTTCACGACTGCGCGCCCGCGACGCCGCTGATTGCCATGTCCGGCTATGCCTTCGCAGACCTGAATTCGCCAGCGCCCGACTTTCTGAGGATGGCACTCGAGCTCGGCGCGGCGCGCTGCCTGCGCAAGCCGTTTACGCCCGACGCGCTGCTGGCTGCCATCAGGGACTGTCTCGCCGAGCACCATGCCGGCGCTGCGCGGCTGGGTTAGCGCGTTATTGTTCGTGGCGCCCGGCGGGTAAGGGTCCGTTTACCGCGAGCGCGGGTCTTGCTGACGTCATCGGCACATCGACCGCAGGTCGCACGTGCGATGCCGATCGCAGGTGATTTGATTCAATTGGCGCGGCCCTTACGCATCCCCCGACATTGGCGGAATTTTTTTGCGTCTGTCGTGACGTTGTTATCTCCGCGTTTACCTGTCGCGTTTCCGGGCCGAAGCTCCGACCGGGTTTGCCGAAAACCGCTGATGCGCGCCATCGAACCGCAAACTTCTCTTCAATATCCGTATTAGCACGGAGGATGAAATTAACGGGACCGTGAAAAGGGTTGTCTAACGATCTAGGAGCGGACTTCCGCCAAATTGCTGGCGGTGCGGACGTCGAGGTCCAGCTCAGTAAGGCGTAGCTCATGGATGATCTGTTGCGGGAGTTTCTGACGGAGACCAGCGAGAGCCTGGACACCGTCGACAATCAGCTGGTGAAGTTCGAGCAGGAGCCGAACAACGCCAAGATCCTGGATAACATCTTCCGCCTTGTTCACACCATCAAGGGTACGTGCGGCTTCTTAGGGCTGCCGCGGCTTGAAGCGCTGGCGCATGCCGGCGAGACCCTGATGGGCAAATTCCGCGACGGCATGCCGGTGACCGGCCAGGCCGTGACGGTGATCCTGTCCTCGATCGACCGCATCAAGGAAATCCTCGCGGGTCTCGAGGCGACCGAAGCCGAGCCTGAAGGCAACGACCGCGATCTCATCGACAAGCTGGAAGCGATGGTCGAGCAGGGCATGGCGGCAATGGCGGCGGGTGCCGCTGCTCCCGTTGCCGATGCACCGCCGCTGGTGCCGGAAGCACCTGCCGCTGCACCTGCGCCCGCTCCCGCCAAGGAGATGACCACGGGCACGCTGATCGACCAGACCCTGGAGCGTCCGTTGCGTCCGGGCGAGGTCTCGCTCGACGAGCTCGAACGCGCCTTCCGCGAGACCGCGATCGAGGCGCCTGCGCCCGCGCCGGTCGCCAAGGCCGAAGCGAAGGCCGAAGCGAAGGCCGAAGAGCCTGCTGCCGAAGCGCCCGCGCCTGCTGGCAAGGCGCCCAAGGAGAAGGCGCCGAAGAAGTCGATGGCCGACGAGGCCGCCGGCGAGGGCGACCGCATCGCCAACCAGTCGATCCGCGTCAACGTGGATACGCTGGAGCATCTGATGACCATGGTCTCCGAGCTGGTCTTGACCCGCAACCAGCTCTTGGAGATCTCGAGGCGCAACGAGGACACCGAGTTCAAGGTGCCCTTGCAGCGCCTCTCCAACGTCACCGCCGAGCTGCAGGAAGGCGTCATGAAGACGCGCATGCAGCCGATCGGCAATGCCTGGCAGAAGCTGCCCCGCATCGTCCGCGACCTCTCGAGCGAACTCGGCAAGCAGATCGAGCTGGAGATGCACGGCGCCGACACCGAGCTCGACCGCCAGGTGCTCGACCTGATCAAGGACCCGCTCACCCACATGGTGCGCAACTCCGCCGATCATGGCCTGGAGACCCCCGCCGAGCGCCTCGCGAGCGGCAAGGGCGAGCAGGGCACCATCCGCCTCTCCGCCTATCACGAGGGCGGCCACATCATCATCTGCATCGCCGACAACGGCCGTGGCCTCAACACCGAGAAGATCAAGGCCAAGGCGCTCTCCTCAGGTCTCGTCAGCGAGGCTGAGCTCGAGAAGATGAGCGAAGCCCAGATCCACAAGTTCATCTTCGCGCCGGGCTTCTCCACCGCGGCCGCCATCACCTCGGTCTCGGGCCGCGGCGTCGGCATGGACGTGGTCCGCACCAATATCGACCAGATCGGCGGCACCATCGACATCAAGTCGGTGGCCGGTGAAGGCTCTTCCGTCACCATCAAGATCCCGCTGACCTTGGCCATCGTCTCGGCCCTGATCGTCGAGGCCGCCGGTGACCGCTTCGCCATCCCGCAGCTCTCGGTGGTCGAGCTGGTCCGTGCCCGCGCCAACTCGGAGCACCGCATCGAACGCATCAAGGACACCGCCGTTCTTCGTTTGCGCAACAAGCTGTTGCCGCTGATCCACCTGAAGAAGCTGCTGAAGATCGACGACGGCGCGGCCTCCGATCCCGAGAACGGCTTTATCGTGGTCACGCAAGTCGGCAGCCAGACCTTCGGCATCGTCGTCGACGGCGTGTTCCACACCGAAGAAATCGTGGTCAAGCCGATGTCGACGAAGCTGCGTCACATCGACATGTTCTCCGGCAACACCATCCTGGGCGATGGCGCCGTGATCATGATCATCGACCCCAACGGCATTGCCAAGGCGCTCGGCGCCGCCGGCTCCTCGGCCCATGACATGGCCGACGACAACAGCGCGCATCATATCGGCTCGGGCGAGCAGACCACCTCGCTGCTCGTCTTCCGCGCCGGCTCGTCCCAGCCCAAGGCGGTCCCGCTCGGGCTCGTCACCCGCCTGGAAGAGCTCCCGGCCGACAAGATCGAGTTCTCCAACGGCCGCTACATGGTGCAGTACCGCGAGCAGCTGATGCCGCTCGTCTCCATGGACGGCGTCACCATCGCAAGCCAAGGCGCCCAGCCGATCCTGGTGTTCGCCGATGACGGCCGCTCCATGGGCCTCGTCGTCGACGAGATCATCGACATCGTCGAGGAGCGCCTCAACATCGAGGTCGGCGGCTCGGCTTCCGGCATCCTCGGCTCGGCCGTGATCAAGGGTCAGGCGACCGAAGTGATCGACGTCGGCCACTTCCTCCCGATGGCGTTCGCCGACTGGTTCACCCGCAAGGAGATGAAGCCGTCGATGCACTCGCAGTCGGTGCTGCTGGTCGACGACTCGGCGTTCTTCCGCAACATGCTCGCACCCGTCCTCAAGGCGGCCGGCTACCGCGTCCGCACTGCGCCGACCGCGCAGGAGGGCCTGGCTGCCCTGCGCGCCCAGAGCTTCGACGTGGTCCTGACCGACATCGAGATGCCCGACATGAACGGGTTCGAGTTCGCGGAAGTGATCCGCTCCGACAGCAATCTCGG
>Ga0209148_1000419_pt1 | contig 47596 bp, 36 predicted proteins | sample AraplaCol_mMF_r2_2_FD_184288 | JGI IMG/M metagenome (GOLD analysis project Ga0209148, IMG submission 184288) | Arabidopsis root microbial communities from North Carolina, USA - plate scrape CL_Col_mMF_r2 (SPAdes) (version 2) | ecosystem: Host-associated > Plants > Roots > Endosphere | place...
CGACGGCGCCGCTGCCCCTCGGCCTGTTCGGCGCCAGCACGGGCGCGGCCGCCGCGCTGCAACTGGCGGCCGACCCGGCGGTGCCCGTCGCGGCCGTCGTCTCGCGCGGCGGCCGGCCCGACCTGGCCGGCAGCGACGCGCTGCGCGCCGTCGAAGCGCCCACCTTATTGATCGTGGGCGGCGCCGACGAACCCGTCATCGCACTGAACCGGCAGGCGTATGCCGAGCTGGGCAGCGTAAAACGGCTCGTGATCGTGCCCGGCGCGACGCACCTGTTCGAAGAACCGGGCACGCTGGAAGAAGTGGCGCGGCTGGCGGCCGACTGGTTCACCGGGCAGTTCCCGCGCGGCTGACATGGCGACGCACTTGCGCCTCATGTTCGGCGGCGACGCCATGCTGGGCCGCCACGTGCGCGACGTCATGCGGCGCGACGGCATCCACGCGCCGCTGGACGCCATTCGCCCCCTGCTGCGCGCGGCCGATCTCGCCATCGTCAACCTGGAGTGTGCACTCACTGACGGCCTTGATCCCTGGCACGGCGCGCCCAAGGCCTATTATTTCGGCGCCCTGCCCGAGGCCGGCCAGGCGCTGCTCGACGCCGGCATCCGGCTCGTCAGCCTGGCGAACAACCACAGCCTCGACTTCGATGTGCAGGGCCTGGCCGACACGCTGCGCATCCTGGATGCGCACGACATCGCCCACACGGGCGCCGGCCCCGACCTCGCGTGGGCGCTGGCCCCGGCCGTCGTGCCCTGTGGCGACGTACTGGTCGGCATGGCGGCGTTCTGCGACCACCAGGACGATTTCGCCGCCACCGACGACCATCCCGGCATCGCCTGGCTGAACCTGCACGACGAGGCGGCCGCCACCGACGCCTTCGCGCGCGCGCTCGCGCCCATGCGCGCGGCCGGCGTGCGCTGGCCGATTTTATCGCTGCACTGGGGCCCGAACAGGGTGACGGCGCCCAGCCCTCACCTGCGCCGCCTGGCGCGCGCCGCGATCGACATTGGCTGGAAGATCGTCTACGGCCACAGCGCCCACGTCTTCCACGGCGTGGAGCTGTACCGGGGCTGGCCGATCCTGTACGCGGCCGGCGACCTCGTCGACGACTACGCTGTCGATCCCGACCTGCGCAACGACCATCAACTGCTGTTCGAGGTGCAGCTGGGCGCCGACGCGCTCGCACGCATCGTGCTGCACCCCGTGTTCATCCGCCACGGCCGCGTGGCGCCGGCCGACCATACGCAGCGCGCGTGGAGCTATACGCGCATGCAGGCCCTGTGCCGCGACCTCGGCACGGCGGCGCGGCTGGACGGCGACCTGCTCGTCATCGAGCCGGATGCGGCGACGGCGCACGAGTGATCGGCGAATGATGAGCTTATGCCGCCCAGGCCACGCCGCCGGTGTCCATCCGCATCTCCTCAGTCTCGTTGCCGGGACCTGCAGGCTGGCGGTGCCGGCGATTCAGCGGGCTTGCCTGGCCAACGGACGGCCAAGCAGGCTGTCCGGAATGTAGCTGAATTCGGTATCGCCCAGCTTTCTCCATACCAGCATGAGCGCGATATCTTCGCGCGGTCCCTGGAAGTAGCGCACCCGGAAATTCCGCACGCCTTGGGCCAGCCTGAGCCGGGCCCATTTCGCGGTCGGCGCATGCACGCCGTCGTTGTCGATGACGTCCGTGTCGTCGATGCTCAAGGTCGCACCGTCGTCGGACACCAGCGCCATATCCCACGTGCCGGCTTCGGCAATATTGACGGTAAAGCGGATATCCAGGCCGAACCATTCGATCAACCCGTCCAGGCCGGGAAATCCCTGGCGGAACGAGCGCGGCGTGATGTCGAGCTGGGACAGGCAGACGCGCTTGACCGGCGTGCGCCGGCGCAGCGCGGCCAGCGATTCGGTATGCGGCGGCAGGCGGTACACGTCGGCGACCAGCGACCGGCCGGGCGTGCCCGCGCATTCCTCGAACAGCTTGCCGGTGCCGCCAGTACCGCTGCCGGTGGCGCCGGCGCCGGCACCCGCGCTACCGGTGCCGCCGGTGCCGACCGTATTCGCCGCGACGTCGATCGCCGCCAGGTTCGGCAGGGGGTCGGCCACCGCGATGCGGCTCGGCTGGGGCTCGACGTCGAACCTGGGCGACGTCGCCAGTTGGCGTTCGATCGTTTTGGCAGTCGGCAACCCGACGCTGGGACGCGCAGCCAGCTTGATGCCGGCAGTGGCCGGCTTGGGAATCTTCTTTACCGGCGGCTTGGGCAGCCTGATCATGACGACGGTGCTGCGGACCTCGGGCCGGGATAGCGGAGGCGGCGGGGCACCCCAGCGCAGGAGAGCGAGCAACAGCAGAAGGTGAAGTACCAGCGCGATGGATAATGCGCGGCGGTTGGCGATCTGCGGTGTGAGATGCATACGCTTCCATTCTGGCCATGTCGAAGGGAATTCTTTGCGCTATCCGGACAATAGTATCAAGTGCCGCATCCAAATGAAAACACCCTGCAAGCCGACGCTTGCAGGGTGTTCGGGTCAGGCTGGCCGGTCGGCTGTCAGCGCGGCAGGACCGACGATCCCATCAGGAATTCATCGACGGCGCGCGCGCATTGGCGGCCTTCGCGGATCGCCCACACGACGAGCGACTGGCCGCGGCGCATATCGCCGGCCGTGAAGACCTTCGGCACCGACGTCTGGTAGCACACGTCGCCATCCGTCGTGGCGCGGGCGTTGCCGCGGGCGTCCTTCTGCACGCCGAACGCGTCCAGCACCTGCTGCACCGGCGAGACGAAGCCCATCGCCAGCAGCACGAGGTCGGCTTTCAGTTCGAATTCCGAACCGGCCACTTCGACCATCTTGCCGTCTTTCCATTCGACGCGGCAGGCGATCACTTTTTCGACCTTGCCGCCCTTGCCTTCGAAGCGCTTGGTGGCGACGGCGAAGTCGCGCTCGCAGCCTTCTTCGTGCGACGACGAGGTGCGCAGCTTGGTCGGCCAGTACGGCCACACGAGCGGCTTGTTTTCCTGCTCCGGCGGCATCGGCATCAGTTCGAACTGGGTCACCGACGCGGCACCGTGGCGGTTCGACGTGCCCACGCAGTCGGAGCCGGTGTCGCCGCCGCCGATCACGATCACGTGCTTGCCCGTGGCCTTGATTTGATCCTTGACTTTGTCGCCGGCGTTGACGCGGTTCTGCTGCGGCAGGAAGTCCATCGCGAAGTGCACGCCCTTCAGGTCGCGGCCCGGGACCGGCAGGTCGCGCGGCTGCTCGGCACCGCCGGCCATGATGACGGCGTCGTAGTCTTTCGCGAGGTCTTCCGGGAAGATGGTGTCGCGCGCCATGTTGCTGACGGTGGCCGGGAAGTCCTTGCCGATCAGGGTCGAGGTGCGGAAGGTCACTCCCTCGGCCTTCATCTGCTCGACGCGGCGGTCGATCAGGTCCTTCTCCATCTTGAAGTCGGGGATGCCGTAGCGCAGCAGGCCGCCGATGCGGTCGCTCTTCTCGAACACCGTCACGTCGTGGCCGGCGCGTCCCAGTTGCTGGGCGGCAGCCAGGCCCGCGGGGCCGGAACCGACGATCGCGACCTTCTTGCCGGTTTTATTGGCAGCCGGTTGCGGGACGATCCAGCCGTGTTCCCAGCCGGCGTCGGCGATCTTGCGCTCGATCGACTTGATGCCGACCGGCTCATTGTTGATGCCCAGCGTGCAGGCGGATTCGCACGGTGCCGGGCAGATGCGGCCCGTGAACTCCGGGAAGTTGTTCGTCGAATGCAGGTTATCGACGGCGTAGCGGTAATTGCCGTGGTAGACCAGGTCATTCCAGTCGGGGATCTGGTTGTTGACGGGGCAGCCGGTGTTGCAGAACGGGATGCCGCAATCCATGCAGCGCGCACCTTGTACCTTCGCTTGCGCGTCGGTCAGGGTGATCGAGAATTCTTTATAGTTCTTGAGACGGGCAGCGGGTTCCAGGTGGTCTTCTTCCTGGCGCTGAAATTCCATGAAGCCGGTGATCTTACCCATTTGTGGTCCTTGGTATGTCGTGTTCTGTTCGGTCTAAAAGGGATGCGGGCGGCGTGACTTCGGTTGCTTTAACTTGGGTCCCTGCCTGCGCAGGGACGACGTTCAACAGCTAACGGTGATAGCGAACGCTACGTTTGTTTCGTCGCTACGTTTGTTTCGTCGCTACGTTTGTTTCGTCGCTACGTTTGATCCGTCGTTCCCGCGAAGGCGGGAACCCAAGTTCAGCTCGCCGTCACGCGGCGCTGGAATCAGGCAGCCAGTTCGATCTTGTCGTTGGCTTCTTCCATGCTGCTGTTGTGCATCTCTTCCAGCGCGCGCTTGTACTCGGTCGGGAAGACCTTGACGAACTTGCTGCGGCTGTTGGCCCAGTCGTCCAGCAGGTTGCGTGCGCGGGTCGATCCGGTGTGCTTGAAGTGACGCTCGATCAGGCGCTTCAGGATCGCTTCGTCCGACTCGCGCTCGCCGTTGCGGGTCTGTGCGTGCCAGCTCGACTTGTCGCTCTGCTCCTTGGTCGACAGCACGTGCTCCAGTGCCACCATGCTCGTGTTGCAGCGCTGCTCGAACTCGCCCTTCGGATCGTAGACGTAGGCCACGCCGCCCGACATGCCCGCCGCGAAGTTGCGGCCGGTGTCGCCCAGCACGACGACCGTACCGCCCGTCATGTATTCGCAGCCGTGGTCGCCCACGCCTTCGACGATCGCCGTCGCACCCGAGTTACGCACCGCGAAACGCTCGCCGGCCACGCCGTTCAGGAAGGCTTCGCCATTGATCGCGCCGTACAGCACCGTGTTGCCGACGATGATGTTGTCGACGGCCCAGCCGCGGAACTCCGTGTTCGGACGCACGATGATGCGGCCGCCCGACAGGCCCTTGCCCACGTAGTCGTTGCCTTCGCCCACCAGGTCCAAGGTGATGCCGGCCGCCAGGAACGCGCCGGCCGACTGGCCCGCGGTGCCCTGCAGCTGGATGTGGATCGTGTCGTCCGGCAGGCCGGCATGGCCGTAGCGCTTGGCGACTTCGCCCGACAGCATCGTGCCGACCGTGCGGTTGACGTTCTTCACCGGCGAGATGAACGAGACGCGCTCGCCCTTCTCCAGCGCCGCTTTCGCCTGCGCGATCAGCTTGTGGTCGAGGGCCTTGTCCAGGCCGTGGTCCTGCTCTTCCGTGTGCAGCAGCTGGCGTTTGTCGTCGACCTTCGGCTGGTAGAAGATGTTGCTGAAGTCCAGGCCCTGCGCCTTCCAGTGGCCGACGGCCTTCGATTTGTCGAGCAGGTCGGCGCGGCCGATCAGCTCGTCGAACGTGCGGATGCCCAGCTGGGCCATGATCTGGCGCGCTTCCTCGGCGACGAAGAAGAAGTAGTTCACGACGTGTTCCGGCTTGCCCGAGAACTTGGCGCGCAGTTCCGGATCCTGCGTGGCCACGCCCACCGGGCAGGTGTTCAGGTGGCACTTGCGCATCATGATGCAGCCTTCGACGACCAGCGGTGCCGTCGCGAAGCCGATTTCGTCCGCGCCCAGCAGGGCGGCGATGACGACGTCGCGGCCGGTACGCATCTGGCCGTCGGCCTGGACGCGGATGCGGCTGCGCAGGCCGTTCAGCACGAGGGTCTGCTGGGTCTCGGCGAGGCCCAGTTCCCACGGCGTGCCGGCGTGCTTCACCGACGACAGCGGCGACGCGCCGGTGCCGCCGTCATGGCCGGCGACGACGACGTGGTCGGCCTTCGCCTTCGAGACGCCGGCGGCGACCGTGCCGATACCCACTTCCGACACCAGCTTGACCGAGATCGAGGCGCGCGGGTTCGCGTTTTTCAGATCGTGGATCAGCTGCGCCAGGTCTTCGATCGAGTAGATGTCGTGGTGCGGCGGCGGCGAGATCAGGCCCACGCCCGGCACCGAGAAGCGCAGCGAGGCGATGTACTCGGACACTTTATGGCCCGGCAGCTGGCCGCCTTCGCCCGGCTTCGCGCCCTGCGCCATCTTGATCTGGATCTGGTCGGCGGAGGCCAGGTATTCGGCGGTCACGCCGAAACGGCCCGACGCCACCTGCTTGATCTTCGAACGCAGCGAATCGCCTTCCAGCAGCGGGATGTCGGCGACGACGCGGTCGCTGCCCAGGATCGACGCCAGGGACTCGCCCTTGGCGATCTTGATGCCCTTGAATTCGCCCATGTAGCGCGCCGGATCTTCGCCGCCTTCGCCGGTGTTGCTCTTGCCGCCGATACGGTTCATGGCGATGGCGAGCGTGGCGTGCGCCTCGGTCGAGATCGAGCCCAGCGACATCGCGCCGGTGGCGAAACGCTTGACGATGTCCTTGGCCGATTCGACTTCCTCCAGCGGGATCGCCTTGGCCGGATCGATCTTGAATTCCATCAGGCCGCGCAGGGTCAGGTGACGGCGGCTCTGGTCGTTGATGAGCTGCGCGTACTCTTTATACGTGCTGTAGTTGTTGGCACGGGTCGAGTGCTGCAGCTTGGCGATGGCGTCCGGCGTCCACAGGTGGTCTTCGCCGCGCACGCGGAACGCGTATTCGCCGCCGACGTCCAGCGCGTGGGCCAGGACCGGGTCCTTGCCGAAGGCCTGCGCGTGCAGGCGCAGCGCTTCCTCGGCCACTTCGAACAGGCCGATGCCTTCCACCGTCGACGACGTGCCGCGGAAGTATTTGTCCACCAGCGACTTGTTCAAGCCGATGGCTTCGAAGATCTGGGCGCCGCAGTACGACATGTAGGTCGAGATGCCCATCTTCGACATCACCTTCATGAGGCCCTTGCCCACTGCCTTCGTGTAGTTGGTGATGGCCTTGTCGGCCGCCATCTCGTGCGGCAGCGTGTGCGCCAGGTCGACCAGCGTTTCCAGCGCCAGGTACGGGTGCACGGCTTCCGCGCCGTAGCCGGCCAGCAGCGCGAAGTGGTGCGTTTCGCGGGCCGAACCGGTTTCCACGACGAGGCCCGTCGAGGCGCGCAGGCCGCGCTGCACGAGGTGCTGGTGGATCGCGGACGTGGCCAGCAGCGCCGGGATCGCGACCTGGTCGGCGTTGAGGTTGCGGTCCGAGACGATCAGGATGTTGTGGCCCGACTTGACGGCGTCGACGGCTTCCGCGCACAGCGAGGCCAGCGACGCTTCGATGCCTTCCTTGCCCCAGGCGACCGGGTAGCTGATGTTCAGTTCATACGACTTGAACTTGCCGCCCGTGTGCAGGCTGATGTTGCGCAGGCGTGCCATGTCGTCGAAGCCGATGATCGGCTGCGACACTTCGAGGCGCATCGGCGGGTTGACGTTGTTCGTGTCCAGCAGGTTCGGCTTCGGACCGATGAACGACACGAGCGACATCACCATCGCTTCGCGGATCGGGTCGATCGGCGGGTTCGTGACCTGGGCGAACAGCTGCTTGAAGTACGAGTACAGCGGCTTCAGTTTGTTCGACATGACCGCGAGCGGCGAGTCGTTGCCCATCGAGCCGGTGGCTTCCTCGCCCAGCACGGCCATCGGGGCCATCAGGAATTTCAGGTCTTCCTGGGTGTAGCCGAACGCCTGCTGGCGGTCCAGCAGGGAAATGGCGGCCTTCTCGCCCTGTGCGTCCTTGGCACGGTTCTGCGACAGCTGGCTTTCCGACAGCTTGATTTCGTTGAGCTTGATGCGCACCGACTTGATCCAGGCCTTATAGGGCTTGGCGTTCGAGTAGGTGTCCTTCAGTTCCTTGTCGTCGATGATGCGGCCGGCTTCCAGGTCGATGAGGAACATCTTGCCCGGCTGCAGGCGCCATTTCTTGACGATGCGCGATTCGGGAATCGGCAGCGTGCCCGATTCCGACGCCATCACGACCAGGTCGTCGTCCGTGACGATGTAGCGGGCCGGACGCAGGCCGTTGCGGTCCAGCGTGCCGCCGATGTGGCGGCCGTCGGTGAAGGCCATGGCGGCCGGGCCGTCCCACGGTTCCATCATCGCGGCGTGGTATTCGTAGAACGCGCGGCGGTTCTCGTCCATCGTCGCGTGGTTTTCCCAGGCTTCCGGGATCATCATCATCATCGCCTGGGCGATCGGGTAGCCGGCCATGACCAGCAGTTCGAGCGCGTTGTCGAAGCAGGCGGTGTCCGACTGGCCTTCATAGATCAGCGGGAACAGTTTGTTCAGGTCGTCGCCCAGCACGGCCGACTTCATGACGCCTTCGCGCGCGCGGGTCCAGTTGAAGTTGCCCTTGACGGTGTTGATCTCGCCGTTGTGCGCGAGCAGGCGGTACGGGTGGGCCAGCGGCCATTCCGGGAAGGTGTTGGTCGAGAAGCGCTGGTGCACGAGGGCCAGGGCCGACACGCAGCGCGGGTCCTGCAGGTCCTTGTAGTACACGCCGACCTGGTCCGCCAGCAGCAGGCCTTTATAGACGACGGTGCGCGCCGACATCGACGGCACGAAGAATTCCTTGCCGTGGTTCAGCTTCAGCGCCTGGATCGCGTGGCCCGACGATTTGCGGATCACGTACAGCTTGCGCTCGAGCGCGTCGGTGACCATCACGTCCGGGCCGCGGCCGATGAAGATCTGGCGGATGATCGGTTCCTTGGCGCGGACGGTCGGCGACATCGGCATGGCGTCGTCCACCGGCACGTTGCGCCAGCCCAGCACGACCTGGCCTTCGGCGCGTACGGCGCGCTCGATTTCCTGTTCGCAGGCGATGCGCGACGCGTTTTCCTTCGGCAGGAAGATCATGCCCACGCCATATTCGCCCGGCGGCGGCAGTTCGATGCCCTGCTTGGCCATCTCGTCGCGGTAGAACTGGTCGGGCACCTGGATCAGGATGCCCGCACCGTCGCCCATCAGGGCATCGGCGCCGACGGCGCCCCGGTGGTCCAGGTTCTTCAGGATCAATAGACCCTGTTCAACAATGGAATGGCTCTTGTTGCCCTTGATATGGGCGACGAAACCGACGCCGCAGGCGTCGTGTTCATTGGCGGGATCGTACAAACCTTGGGCAATCATGGGGGCTCCGCAGCATTTTGAAGATATTAAAGGCCGAGAATAAAGCAAGCTTCAGTAAACATCAATGACAACAATTAGGGTCGGAGTCGAATTAAATCAGCTTTTTTATCAGTCAAAAATAATTGGGGACACAGTAAAATGGATCAGGGGCTAACGGAACGGGGCGCGAGCGCCGCCGGATGGGCGCGCGCGAACCACTGCATGGTCAGGCCGCCGAGCGCATGCCCGAACAGCACGTAGGGCGGCATCAAGCCCTCGTGGCACAGCACGGCGCGCAACTTCTCGACGATCGTGTGGCCGTCATGCGACGACCGGTGGCCAGGGATTCACTCGGCCGCGGCGGTGTCCTTGACCTTGAACGGCCGCCCCCGCTTGGCCGGCAGGATCTGGCGTTTCGTCTTGACTTCCAGCTCGGCCTTGAAGGCGTGCGAGCCGACCGGCCAGCCTTTGCCCAGCGCCGTCGCGATCAGCGCCCCTTCGTCGCTGCCATAGCCCTGCTGCACGAACTCGATGTAGGCCGCCTCGCGCTGGAACGGCGTGTTGCCGAGACCCCAGTACAGCATGTGCTCGGTGACAAGCGGGTCCGGCCGTATGCCCGCATGGTGGGCATAGCTGGACCAGCGGTACTCGTATGGCGCCGCTGCCAGCCCGGCCTGCACCGGCGCGAGTTCGAGGTAGCGGCTGCAGGCCAGCAGATAGGCGGCGGCGTCGACGAGGGACGTGCGAAAACGGCCCTGGAACAGGGTGCCCGTCCGGCCATGCCGGCTGTTGAACCAGGGAACATAGTAACGGCCGACCTTCTGCATCATGAGGGCCAGCCCGGTCTCGTCGGCGGGCGTGGCCAGGACGACGGCGTGGTCCGGCATCAGCACGTAAGCGTGCACGGCTACCTTGTAGAAACGGGCGCACTCCTTCAGCCAGCCGAGGAAGCGCTCGTAATCCTCGTCGTCGCGGAAGATCAGCTGGTTGTCGTTGCCGCGCTGGATGATCAGGTGCGGCTGGTTCGGCAGGATCAAACGGGGTTGGCGGGCCATGGCGTCATAGTGATAAGCGTCGAAACGACGATTCTAGCGCAAGACGCCGCTCTGTCCCCGATTGATTTCACAGATATGAAAATGGGGACCTGCATTGTCCCCATTTATTTATACACGGTGACTAGCGCCGGATGACTCTGTCCCCGATATCAGGCCAGCGTGAACCCGGCCGACAGGCTGTAGCCTTCGCCGTAAGCGCTGCGCAGCGGCAGGTCCTGGCCGAGGCCGGTCCGCGCCTTCTTGCGCAGGCGGTAGACGAGCATGTCGACGCGGCGGCTGGCGTCCGGATCGTCGCCGCCCATGCCGGCCACGATCACCTGGCGCGGTACGGGGCGGGTATTGATGGTCAGCAGGTGCAGGAAATTGCACTCTTTTTCCGTCAGGTCGATCACCTTGCCCATCAGCTCGAGCTGGCGGGCGGAGACACGCAGCGTCCACTTGCTCGGCGTGGGCGCCGGCTCGGCCGGACGCACGCGGCGGTCCAGCGCCTCGATGTGGGCGGCCAGTTCCGGGAACTTGATCGGCTTGGTCAGGTAGTGGTCGGCGCCCAGGCGCAGGCCGAGGATGCGGTTGTCGAACGCCACCCGGCCCGTCAGCACCAGCAGCCCGATCTCGGGATACAGCTGGCGCATCCTTGGAATCACATTGAATCCATCCTCGTCGGGCAGGCCCAGGTCGAGCACGACCACGGCTGCCGGCGTGCGCGTCAGCGCCGCCCACATGTCGCTGGCGGTGGTCGCGATCGTGACCTCATGCCCGAGTTCCGTGAGGAAATCGGCCATGTCGCCTGCATATTCGCCATTGTCTTCAACAATCAGTATTTGCGTCATGGGTTTTGCCATGTTTCCTTGTTTCGTATTTCCCGGCCTCGGGCAGGTCTTCTTGCCTTCCGTTGTCGGGCGGCTAACCCCGGTCGCCATTCCGATTATCACTGCTGGTCAATCCGGAAGCAAGACCTTTTGCCCCGCTTTCCCGTACCGGTAGCCATAGCCTGAATTCGGCGCCTCCCTCGGGATGACATGCATATGCGAGGCTGCCACCATGCACTTCAACAACGGAGCGGGCCATGTACAGCCCGAGACCGCTGCCCGCGATGCCCGCCGCGTTCGTCCCGCGATAGCCTTTGTCGAAGATGCGGTCGACGTCGCCCGGCGGCACGGCGGTGCCCTCGTCGCGCAGCGCCAGTTCGATGCCGCCGTCGACCTGCCGTCCCGTCACGTGCAGCGTCGTTCCGGCCGGCGTGTAGCGCAAGGCATTGTCCAATAAAACCTTGAGCGCAAGCCGCAGGCCGGACGGCTCGGCGCGCAACCTCGCCGGCAGCTCGCCCGCCGTCAGCGTCACGGGACGCGCGGCCGCCCGCGCCTGCGCCACCAGCTCCTCCAGCAACAGGCGCGGCCCCACCGTGTTGTCGCGGCGCTGGCTGCCGAGCGCGGCCATGCGCTCGGGCGACAGATAATCGTCCAGCATCGCGATCAGGCGGTCAGTTGCCGTAGCGATCTTGCGGTAGCGCTGGCGCGTCGCCTCGTCGGCCTTCGCGCCCAGGGACTCCAGCCGCTGGATGGCGCCGTCGATCGTCGACAGCGGCGTGCGGAATTCGTGGTTCAGCATGCTGGCGAAACGCTTGCGTTCACGCTCGCGCTCGCGCCGCGCGGACACGTCGCGTACGAGGCCCAGCAGCGCCCGCGGCCATCCGGCGTCGTCCAGCGCCAGGGTCGAGATCACCTCGACGGCCACCTCGCTCCCGTCCGGCCGGCGCAGGTCGAACTCGCGCATCACGCGCAGGCGCGAACCGTCTCCCGCGGCAAAGCGCTGCACGCGCTCGGGCAAGCCGGCGCACAGGGCCGCCAGCGGACCGTCGCCGCCATTCTCCAGCTGCGCGCGGATGTCGGCCGTGGAATAGCCGAGCATCTCGTCGACACCGGGGCTGACGTACGCCGGCACGCCAGTGGCGCAATCGAGAATGAAGGCCAGGTCGCCGCCCAGTTCGGCAATCGTGCGAAAGGCGTCCGCCGTGGCGATGTCCGTCATAAAACTTTCCTGAGATTATGCAGCAGATAAGTATAGTGTCCGAAGCAATGATTTGCATAGGCAACCGAAGGCCGGCCGTTGCACGAATCACGCATATCCGATATATGCATGTGCAAATAAAAAGGGCAAGCCGGCCGGCTTGCCCTTGATTGGTGCGCGTTGCCGCGCTTACTCGTCCAGCGGCGCGAAGATCGCCTGCAGGTCTTCCTGCGTGAGCGCCATCTTCTGCGACTCGCCTTCGGCCAGGATCGACGCAGCCAGCTCCGATTTCTTTTGCTGCATCAGCTGGATCTTTTCTTCCAGCGTGCCCTTCGCGATGAGTTTATACACGAAGACCGGCTTGTCTTGCCCGATGCGCCAGGCGCGGTCGGTCGCCTGGTTCTCGGCCGCCGGGTTCCACCACGGGTCGTAGTGGATCACGGTGTCGGCCGCCGTCAGGTTCAGGCCTACGCCGCCGGCCTTGAGGCTGATCAGGAAGATCGGCACGGCGCCCTGCTGGAACGCGGCCACCTGCGCGGCCCGGTCGCGCGTTTCGCCCGTCAGGATGGCGTACGGGATCTTGCGCGCGTCCAGTTCTTCCTCGATGAGCCCCAGCATGCTCGTGAATTGCGAGAACACGAGGATCTTGCGGCCTTCGCCCAGCAGGTCGTCGACCATCTGCATCAAGTCGATCAACTTGGCCGACACGGCCGCCGTGTTCTTCTTGCCCGGCATGGCTTTCACCAGGCGCGGGTCGCAGCAGACCTGGCGCAGCTTCAGCAGCGCCTCCAGGATGACGATCTGGCTGCGCGCCACGCCCTTGCGGTCGATCTCCTCGCGCACCTTCTTGTCCATCGCCAGGCGCACGGTCTCGTACAGGTCGCGCTGCGGGCCCGAGATTTCGATGCGGCGGATCATCTCCGTCTTTTCCGGCAACTCCTTCGCCACGTTGTCCTTCGTGCGGCGCAGCAGGAACGGCTTGATGCGGCGGTTCAGCAGCATGCGCCGCACCGGATCGTCCTGGCGCTCGATCGGGTGGCGGAACTGGGTGTTGAACGTCTTCTCGTCGCCCAGCAGGCCCGGCAGAAGGAAGTGGAATTGCGACCACAGCTCGCCCAGGTGGTTTTCCAGCGGCGTGCCGGACAGGCACAGGCGGTGGCGCGCGTTCAGCGAGCCGGCCGTTTGCGCCGCCTTCGAGCGCGTGTTCTTGATGTAGTGCGATTCGTCCAGGATCACGAGGTGGTACTGGTGCTCGCGCAGCTTTTCCTCGTCGCGCGGCAGCAGCGCGTACGTCGTCAGCACGATGTCGGCGCCATCGATGCGATCGAACAGTTCCATGCGCTCCTTGCCCTGCAACAGGAGCACCTTTAAATCCGGGGCGAAGCGCGCGGCTTCCTCCATCCAGTTCATCATGAGGCTCGTCGGCGCGATGACGAGCGCCGGATTCGTGAGGCGGCCCGCTTCCTTTTCCGTCAGGATGTGGGCAATCGTCTGCACGGTCTTGCCGAGCCCCATGTCGTCGGCGAGGATGCCGCCCAGGTCGTATTCGCGCAGGAACTGCATCCAGGCGAGACCGTCGAGCTGGTAGTCGCGCAAGGTGGCTTGCAGGCCTTTCGGCGCGTCGACCTTTTTCACCTTGCCGAACTGGGAGAGCTTGCGGCCCGTTTCGCGCAGGCGCTCGCCGCCCGACCAGTTCAGCTCGGTGCCTTTCGCGAGTTCTTCCAGGCGCGCCGCGTCCAGCGTCGACAGCCGGACTTTGTTTTTGATCTTGTCGCTGAAATACAGCTCGCCCAAGGTCGACAGGATGGGCTTGACGCGGCCCCATGGCAACGCCACGCGCAGGCCGTCGGGCAGCGTGGCCAGCATCTGGTCGGCCTCATGGTGCGCGGCCAGCACGTCCGGATTGAAGTCGAGCGGCGCCGAGCGGATCAGCTGCACGAGCACGGGCAGCAGCGGCACGCGCTTGCGGTTGACGACGATGCCCAGCTCCAGCTCGAACCAGGCGTTGCCGGCCTCGGGCGGTTCGTCGATGTCGGCATACCAGTCCTCGACCGGCACCACGTCGTAGCGGTATTTCGGCGACTTCTGCACGTGCCAGCCGAGGTCGGACAATGCGTCGAGATCGTTCTCGGCAAAGCGCAGCCAGTGCGCCTGGGAATCCAGCAACTGCGCGCCGGCCAGCGTGGACAGCGGCGTCGTGGCCGGCTTGCGGAACCCCAGCTTGTGCAGCGCGTCCAGCGCAGCGGCTTCCAGCGCGTCATCGCGCTGGATGATCTCGGTGACGTCGCCGATCTGGCGCACGACGCGCTGGGCCGGGTCGAACGAGATGCGCTGGCCGTCGTAGTCGAACGACAGCACGGCGAAATCCTGCCAGCGCTGGCCGTTGCCTTCGGCTTGCGGGATGGCGTCGAGCAGCAAATGCGGCTGCGGTTCGACGTCGGTGCGGATGCGCTGCGTGAGCGGCTGCGGCAGCGGCATCAGCTGCTGCAGGCCATGCGCCAGCAGCAGTTGCGACACGCGCTTTTTATCGTTGCCGGCCAGCGGCGGCGCCTGCGACACGAGGGCCTGCAACTCGGCCAGCGAGATGTCGATGCCGCCGCGGTTCAGGTCGAGCGGGCCGCACGACAGGTTGTCGATGTACCACGGCGGGTCGGTCGGGAGCATGTAGTCGACGAGGTCGGCGCCGGCATGCGTCGCGCCCTTGGACGGCTCCACCGACCACCCCAGTTTGGCCGCGCGGCCTTCGTCGCGCCACGCGAGCGTGGCTTTGCGCACGGGGCCGGCCTGCAGCGGGTACAGCAGGCCATTGGTCATGTCGGACCACGAGTTCGCCCACAGCAGTTTCCCCTGGTCGAGCAATTGCTGCAGCAGGATGGCGCCGACCTTGCCCTTGGGCTCGGTCGCGCTCGTGCTCTGGTTGGAGCCGCTGCGCATGGCGATGAAGAAGCGGACCAGGTCCTCGTCGTCGCCTTCGAGGTAGCTGGGGGGCGCCGACAGCAGCGAGAACACCTCGCTCACCGGGCTGGCCGCGGCCACGTCGCCGTTCGGGCGCAGGCGCGCCTTGCACAGGCAGATCGCGACGTGGCGGCCGCCGCTGGTCGGGGCCATGACATAAACGAATTTGTACTGGACGGCCTTGGGGTCAGTGACTTCCGCGGTCAGCTTCGGCTGGGGATGTGCTGCCGCCTCGACCCTTTGCAGCCAGCTCAACACCGGTGCGGGCAGGGCGGGAGCGCGTGCGGGTGCTCGGGCCGGCGGCGCGTCGCTGGTGTCGTCGCGTGGAAAATCAACTGTGTGCATGGGTCTCACGAGTCTATATTTGAAAAAACAACAATTCCTATTATCCCTCATGCGACCCGTACCGTTTTGTTCGGAATCGCACGTAATGGGCAAAACTTAACGAGCCGAAAGGAGTAGAAGTTACACTCTGCCGCCCCGCTTTGCCAGCCCCCATCCAGCATTTTTTTGCTTGTATTCTCCGGAGAAATTGAGCTTATCTGTCATCGGCGTCGCGACATCAGGTGCCGGCTTGGCCACACGCCAGTCCTCCAGTATGGGGACAAGCTGCCGGGCGCACACATGATCTGCCGCAATGCGCATGAACTCCGGGACTCCAGCAGCAGGGATAGCGTTTGTCGCGCGCGAATGCATGGATGCTTGATCGAACCCGACATGTTACGGCATATGGCGAACGGGGGTCATCGATGCCGGCGCATCAATCGAATCACGCGTGCCGGCATTGTAAAAATGCAACAACAGCTTCGATTGCAACCGTTTTCATCGTCCGTGCGCCGCGGTACCCTGCGCGCCAGCACACCAGAACAGGCGCACTGTCAAGACTGGCGCATCGCCCGCGATTGCGTATCATTGCCCGCTCGACTCACCGAACCTTTCGCACCATGCTGCCTTCGATCGAACAACGCCTCGCTCAAGAACTGTCCGCCAAACCGGCACAGGTGGCCGCCGCCATCGCCCTGCTCGACGAAGGCGCGACCGTCCCCTTCATCGCCCGCTACCGCAAGGAAGCCACGGGCGGCCTCGACGACATCCAGCTGCGCCTGCTGGAAGAACGCCTGCGCTACCTGCGCGAGCTGGAGGACCGCCGCGCCGCCGTCATCTCGTCCATCACGGAGCAGAACAAGATGACGCCGGAACTGCTGGAAGCGATCTCGCTGGCGGAAGACAAAACCCGCCTGGAAGACCTGTACCTGCCGTACAAGCAGAAGCGCCGCACCAAGGCGCAGATCGCGATCGAGGCCGGCCTGACACCGCTGGCCGACGAGCTGCTCATCGACCCCACGCGCGATCCGGAAGCGGAAGCGGCGAAGTATCTGCGCGACGCGTTCACGAACGCGGACGGCGTCGCGAACCCCGGCGTGGCGGACACCAAGGCCGCGCTGGACGGCGCGCGCCAGATCCTGATGGAGCGCTTCGCGGAAGACGCGGCATTGCTGCAATCGCTGCGCGAATACGTGCAGGAACACGGCGTGGTCGAGTCGAAGGTCGTCGACGGCAAGCAGGAAGAAGGCGAGAAGTTCGCCGACTACTTCGATTATTCGGAGACGCTCGCCACCGTCCCGTCGCACCGCGCGCTGGCGCTGATGCGCGGCCGCCGCGAGGGCGTGCTGGACGTGACCTTGCGCCTCGATTCCGAGCCGGAAAAGCCGAAGTGGGACGCGCCGCACAACCCGTGCGAAAACCGCATCGCCGCGCGCTTCGGCATCAAGGGCGCGGGCCGCCCGGCCGACAAATGGCTGCTCGACACGGCGCGCTGGACGTGGCGCGTAAAAAGCTTCATGTACATCGAGACGGAGCTGATGGGCGCCCTGCGCGAGAAGGCCGAGGGCGATGCGATCCACGTCTTCGCGCGCAACCTGAAGGACCTGCTGCTGGCCGCGCCCGCGGGCCCGCGCGCGACGATGGGCCTCGACCCGGGCCTGCGCACCGGTGTGAAAGTCGCCGTCGTCGACGCCACCGGCAAAGTGGTCGACACGTCCACCATCTACCCGCACGCGCCACGCAACGACTGGGACGGGTCCCTGCACACGCTGGCGAAGCTCGCCGCGAAGCACAACGTCTCCCTGATCTCGATCGGCAACGGCACGGCGTCGCGCGAGACGGATAAACTCGCGCAGGACCTCATCAAGCAGCAGCCGGAACTCAATCTCACCAAGATCGTCGTGTCGGAAGCCGGCGCGTCGGTGTACTCGGCGTCGGAATTCGCGTCGCGCGAACTGCCGGAGCTGGACGTGTCGCTGCGCGGCGCGGTCTCGATCGCGCGCCGCCTGCAGGATCCACTCGCCGAACTGGTGAAGATCGATCCGAAATCGATCGGCGTCGGCCAGTACCAGCACGACGTGTCGCAGACGCAGCTCGCGCGCCAGCTCGACGCCGTCGTCGAGGATTGCGTGAACGCGGTCGGCGTGGACGTCAACACGGCGTCGGCGCCGCTGCTGGCGCGCGTGTCGGGCCTGTCGTCCAGCGTCGCGCAAAGCATCGTCAACTACCGCGACCAGCAAGGCGCGTTCGCCTCGCGCGCGGCGCTCAAGAAAGTGCCGCGCCTGGGCGACAAGACGTTCGAGCTGGCGGCAGGCTTCCTGCGCATCGTGAACGGCGCCAATCCGCTCGACGCTTCGGCCGTGCACCCGGAATCGTACCCGGTCGTCGAAAAAATCCTGGCCGACATCCAGAAGGACATCAAGTCCGTGATCGGCGACAGCACCCTGGTCAAACGCCTGAATCCGGCCAAGTATGCGGACGATAAATTCGGCGTGCCGACCGTGACGGACATTTTGAAGGAACTGGAAAAGCCGGGCCGCGATCCGCGTCCGGAATTCACGACGGCCACGTTCAAGGAAGGCGTCGAGGAGATTTCGGATTTGCGTCCGGAGATGATCCTGGAAGGCGTGGTGACCAACGTGGCGGCGTTCGGCGCGTTCGTCGACATCGGCGTGCACCAGGACGGCCTCGTGCACATCTCGGCGCTGTCGAACACGTTCGTGAAGGACCCGCACACGGTCGTGAAGGCCGGCCAGGTCGTGAAAGTGAAAGTGCTGGAAGTGGACGTCAAGCGCAAGCGTATCGCCTTGACCATGCGCCTGTCGGACAGCGCGCCGCAGGCGGGGTCGCAGCCGCAGCAGCGCGGCGACCGCGACGATCGCAAGCGCCTGGGGCAGCATCAGCGCCAGGAACGGCCGGCGGCGCCGGCAAGTGGCGCGATGGCAGCCGCATTCGCCAAGTTGAAGCGTTAATCGTTTGGTGGGGGGCGGGCGGAACGCCTTATGCCGGCGTTCCCGTTTTCTTATAAAATGCCGTCATCTACTCCAATTCTCACCAAAGGCAGAACCAAATGAGCGACGTACAAACCTGGATCAAAGAGACCGTGTCCAACACGCCCGTCGTGCTGTTCATGAAGGGCACGGCCCAGTTCCCGCAATGCGGTTTTTCCGGCCGCGCGATCCAAATCCTGAAGGCTTGCGGCGTCGACAACATCGCCACCGTGAACGTCCTGGAAGACGCGGATGTCCGCCAGGGCATCAAGGAATACTCGAACTGGCCGACCATTCCGCAGCTGTACGTGAACGGCGAATTCGTCGGCGGTTCCGACATCATGACGGAAATGTACGAGTCCGGCGAACTGCAGGCCCTGATCAACAAGAATGGCTGATCCCGGCCCGCGCCCGGACGGCGAACCCGGCGGCCCGCGCCGCCGGATCATCGTCGCCATCACGGGCGCGACCGGTGCAATCTATGGCGTGCGGCTGTTGCAACGGCTGTCCGCCGCACCCGGCGTCGAGACGCACCTCGTCATTTCCGACGCCGCCTCCCTCACCCTGCACCAGGAAGTCGGCCTGCAACGGCGCGACGTGGAAGCGTTCGCCCACGTGGTGCACCGCAACCGCGAGATCGGCGCGTCGATCGCCAGCGGCTCGTTCCAGACGGACGGCATGGTGGTCGCGCCGTGTTCGATGAAGACGCTGGCCGCCGTCGCGCATGGCTTGTCGGACAACCTGATCGCGCGCGCCGCCGACGTCGTGTTGAAAGAACGCCGCCGCCTGATCCTGATGGTGCGCGAGACGCCGTTCAACCTGGCGCATCTGCGCAACATGACGGCGGTCACGGAAATGGGCGGCATCGTCTTCCCGCCGCTGCCGAGCTTTTACAACCGTCCCGCCAGCATCGACGAGATGGTCGACCACACGGTCGCGCGCGTCATGGACCTGCTGGGCGTGACGAATGATCTCGCCCCGCGCTGGGGCGGCATGAAAGACGACGGCGTCGTCTGAGGCCGTCCAGGGCCGTCGTTCAGGCGCGTTCGCCGTACGGGTCGCGCTCGGCCTGTCTTTGTTCCCGTGCGTCTTCGATTCTTCTGCGCTGCTCGTTACGTTTGCGCATGATTTCTGCGTGTTGGGCCGCCGTCATGGGCGGCGCGGTCATGAGGTCCTTCAACTGCGCGGTGTTGCTGTAGTTATTAATCATGAGGCGACTGCATCCTTATTGACCGATAACACTGGCGGAGCGCCAGTCAGGAACGCGAACTCGACCGTTCTCGACGTTCCGTTAGCGTTACCGATTATGCGCGAGACTCGGCCGTTTGTGCGGACTGTCGCAGAAAAAAATTGCGGCGTGGAAGGCGCAGGCGCGCCATGAGACACGGCCGCCCGGAGGCGGCCGTCGCAAGACGCATCATGCACAGAGGATTATTTCTGCTGGTGATTCATGCGCACCAGCATGCGGATGAATTCGCGTGCCAGCTGCTTGTGATGCTCGTCCAGGCGCTGCAGGTCGGCGATCAGCTTGACGTCGGCCGATTCGAACCGGGCACTGCCATCGGCACCGTCGCCACCGGCGGCCGCGTTTTCCGAACCGCCGAAGCGCAGCCAGTCGGCCGGTACGCCCAGCCATTGCGCGATCATGCGCAATTTTTCCTGGGTCGGGATCGCCTCTCCGACCAGCCATTTACGCGCTGCGTGGACCGTAATCGGACGGCCTTCGAAGCGAATGTTAAATTCTCGCGCCAGCCGGGTGGGGCTGTCCGGAGAATAATGGGCATTTTTCAGGGCTTGCTGCAGGCGCTCACTGAAGCTTTCCCGTTCGTTAGTCGAATTCATGGGTGGCACTAAGGGTTCATGCAAAGCCGTCATAGGTCGCTCCGTTGACCAAACCGTCTGTGACGGCACGGGATACTGTAGGTAACAAATAAGTGAGTATCGGCCAATTCTCACAATGCTGTCCAGCAATTCCCAGCCTTTTCAGCGATTCGTGAGCGATGTGTGAAAAATATCCTACAGGAAAAGAAAAACGTTTGCTCGTCCAAATTCTCATGAAGAAAAGGAACAAGTGTTTCTCTTGGCATGCAAAATGATGCCAAGAGTCAACAAAATCAGGCGATATGCGGCGACCTTGTCGCAATTTCTGCGACATTCATGTCGCCCAAATATGTTGTTTTACGTCAACTTAAAACGAACGATGCCATCGTTGCCAGTTACACGGGTCAAGATACCTTTGTACCAAAGATAATGAAGATGGGCCAATGCCTCCCCGATCGCGAAACTGAGCTGGTGCGCGTCGAGTTGTCGTTTGAACATCAGCGGGACAATGTCAACTGCCGACCGCGGCGCTGCGCACGCGGCCCGGACTTCCTCCAAGCGCTCGGCGTGATGCGCCTGCAGTTGCGCGATACGGGTATGCAAGCCGCGAAACGGCTTGCCGTGCGCGGGCAGGACGAGGGTGTCGTCGGGCAGGTCGGCGAACTTGTCCAGCGAATCGAGGTATAGCTGCAACGGGTTGCCTTCGGGTTCGACGGCGAATACGGAGACATTCGTCGAAATGCGCGGCAACACCATGTCGCCGGAGAGCAGGATCCGGTCTTGGTCGTCGTACAGCGAGACGTGTTCCGGCGAATGGCCGAATCCCGTGATCACGCGCCATTTCCTCTCGCCGATGACGACGCGCTGCCCATCCTGCAGGCGCGTGTACGCGGACGGCACCGCCGGCACGAGCGACGGATAGTAGTTCTTGCGGCTCTGCATCTGCTCGAGCATGCCCGCATCGACGAGACCGTGGCGCTGGAAATGCGGGATGGCCGACGGGCCGTCGACGCCGGGCAGCGCGGCGGCCATCATGCGCGCGAAGCCGAATTCGCCCGTGCTCGTCCAGAACGGCGCCTGGAACCGTTCGCACAGCCAGCCGGACAGGCCGACGTGGTCGGGATGGCAGTGCGTCGCGAACACGCGCAGCAGCGGCCGGTTGTCCATCGCTTCCACGAACAGGCGTTCCCATGCGGACCGGGTCGCGTCCGTTCCGGCGCCGCAGTCGACGAGGGACCAGCCGCGCTTGTCTCCCGCAGCGTCGTCCAGCAGCCACAGATTGATATGGTCGAGGGCGAACGGCAGCGGCATGCGCAGCCAGGACAGACCGGGCGCCACGTCCGTCACCGTGCCGGGCGGCGGAATGACGTCGCCGAACGGGTAGCTGAGCTGGGATTCGAGAAGATTCATGCGGTCGACTTTCGTGTTGATGCAGGGCCGTGGCGCGTTACAATGCCGCAAACGCTTTGACGTAAACGTAAACGGAAGGCGTGGAATGTGATTCTAAGCGATTCCGCACCGCGCCACTTGAGACACGCAGGACACCATGGCCACCACCTATACCATCGCCGAACTGGCACGCGAATTCGACATCACCGCCCGGGCGATCCGCTTCTACGAAGACCAGGGGCTGCTCAGCCCGAAACGCGAGGGCCAGGGCGGGCGCAACCGTGTATATACCCCGCGCGACCGCACCCGGCTGAAACTGACGCTGCGCGGCAAGCGCCTGGGCCTTACTTTGTCGGAGATCAAAAGCATCATCGACATGTACGAGACGCCCAAGGATACGGTGGCCCAGATCAACCGCTTCCTCGGCGTGCTGTCGCACCAGCGCGAGACCCTGGAACAACAGCGCGCGGATATCGAGATGTCGCTGGCGGAAATTTCTGTACATGAAGAAGAATGCCGGCGGCTGCTGGCGGAGTCCGGCGCGGCCGGGGAGCAGGTAGCCGGAGAGCAGGATGCGGCGTAATCGGCTGCGTGCCTCTACTTGACGTTTACGTTAACGTCACTCCGCGCTATCATCTAGCCTGGCCACCAGCCATCCACTAGAGAACGAGGACGACATGCTGCATCTCCCTGGCTTGACCTTTGACCACGGCGAAGACATCGCCGCCCTGCGCGAAGCTGTACAACAGTTCGCCGCGAGCGAAATCGCACCCCGCGCGGCGGAGATCGACCGCACCGACCAGTTCCCGATGGACCTGTGGAAGAAGATGGGCGAACTGGGCCTGCTGGGCATCACCGTCAGCGAGGAATACGGCGGCGCCGCTATGGGCTACCTGGCGCACATCGTCGCCATGGAAGAAATCTCGCGCGCCTCGGCCTCCGTCGGCCTGTCGTACGGCGCCCACTCGAACCTGTGCGTGAACCAGATCAAGCGCAACGGCACCGAAGCGCAAAAGCGCACCTATCTGCCCAAGCTGATCTCGGGCGAGCACGTCGGCGCCCTCGCCATGTCCGAGCCGAATGCCGGTTCCGACGTCGTCAGCATGAAGCTGCGCGCCGAGCTGAAAGGCGACCGCTACGTCCTGAACGGCACGAAAATGTGGATCACGAACGGTCCGGACGCCGATACCCTCGTCGTCTACGCCAAGACCGACATCGAAGCCGGCCCACGCGGCATGACCGCCTTCCTCATCGAAAAGGGCTTTAAAGGGTTTTCGATTGCGCAGAAGCTGGACAAATTGGGCATGCGCGGCTCGCACACGGGCGAACTGGTGTTCCAGGATTGCGAAGTGCCGGTGGAAAACGTCCTGGGCGGCGTCGGCAAGGGCGTCAATGTGCTCATGTCGGGCCTGGATTTCGAACGCACCGTGCTGTCCGGCGGCCCGCTGGGCATCATGGCCGCCTGCATGGACGTCGTCGTGCCGTACATCCACGAGCGCAAGCAATTTGGCCAGGCAATTGGTGAGTTCCAATTGATGCAGGGCAAGATCGCCGACATGTATTCGACGATGATGGCGTGCCGTGCCTATGTCTACGCGGTCGGCCAGGCCTGCGACCGCGCGACGGGCCCGGAGCAGGTGCGCGCCCTGCGCAAGGACGCCGCCGGCGCCATCCTGTACAGCGCGGAAAAGGCGACGTGGATGGCCGGCGAGGCGATCCAGACGCTGGGCGGCAACGGCTACATCAACGAGTATCCGGTCGGCCGCCTGTGGCGCGATGCCAAGCTGTACGAGATCGGCGCGGGCACGAGCGAGATCCGCCGCATGCTGATCGGGCGCGAGCTGTTCGGCGAGACGATGTAAGTTCGTGGAGAGAGGAGACCGGGCGAACAAGAAGATCGGCTGAAGCCGGCAAAACAATAACTCCACACTAGCCCGAAAAATCAAGAACGTCATTCCCGCGAAAGCGGGCATGGTGCCCCAGTACCATGCCTTCCATGCAGAGTGCGCGATATACGCACCGGTAACCATGCTCGATAGTCAGTATGGATTCCGCCTACGCGGGAATGACGGATCTTGGTGTAGCGATTATTTCTGAAACTATTTCTGAAACGCCGAGTTTCACTTCCTTCGCGGACTACAATGACCGCTGCCCCGTCCACCGCGCGAGACGCCCGATGACCCAGGCCACCTTCCCCAAGCTGCTGTCGTCCCAGATCGCCTTCGACATCGCGCGCACCATCCTGGACGGCTTCGACCGCCATTATTCGCTGTTCCGCCAGGCCAGCAAGACGGCCAAGACCCATTTCGAACGGGCCGACTGGACCACGGCCCAGCAGGCCGCGCGCAAGCGCATCGATTTCTACGACAAGCGCGTGCAGGAATGCGTGCATGCCCTCGAAGACGAATACGCGCCCGAAGACCTCGACGACGACACCTGGCGCGAAACGAAGCTGCATTACATTGGCCTGCTGAGTGGCCTGCAGACGAGCCACAAGCGCCCGGAACTGGCCGAGAGCTTCTTCAACTCCGTCTGCTGCCACATCCTGCACCGCAGCTATTACCGCAACGATTTCATCTTCGTGCGCCCGGCCGTGTCGACCGAGTACATCGAGACGGACGAGCCGGCGCCCACCTACCGCGTGTATTACCCGGTGGCGGACGGCATGCGCTTCGCGTTGCGGCGCATGGTCACGAATTTCCAGCTCGACTGCCCGTTCGCCAACCTCGACCGCGACATCGCCCTCGTCGAGGCGCGCATGGTCGAACACTTCGGCCTGCACGAACGCGAGCCGAACCAGCAGTTGCACGTGCTGTCGAGCCTATTCTTCCGCAACAAGGCCGCCTACATCGTCGGCCGCGCCATCAACGGCGCCCGCGAGCATCCGTTCGTCGTGCCCATCCTGCACGATCGGGCCAACCGACTAGTGCTCGACACGGTGCTGACCGACCCGGAACAGGTGATCCTGCTGTTCTCCTTTACGCGCGCCTATTTCATGGTCGACATGGAAGTGCCGTCGGCCGTCGTGCAATTCCTGCGCAGCCTCATGCCGAAAAAGCCGCGCAGCGAAATCTACACGGTGCTCGGCCTGCAAAAGCAGGGCAAGACGCTGTTCTTCCGCGACTTTTTGCAGCACCTGAAGCACAGCTCCGACGCCTTCCGCAGCGCGCCTGGCATCCGCGGTCTCGTGATGCTCGTGTTCGAACTGCCGTCCTTTCCGTACGTGTTCAAGGTGATCAAGGATTTCTATCCGCCGCCGAAAGAAACGACGCGGGCCCGCATCAAGGAAAAATACCTGCTGGTGAAACACCACGACCGCGTGGGCCGCATGGCCGACACGCTGGAATACTCGGACGTGGCGTTTCCGCTGTCCCGCTTCGACGAGGAACTGCTGGCCGAACTGCGCCGGTTCGCGCCTTCGCTCGTCGAGATCGAAGACGACCGCATCATCATCAAGCACCTGTACATCGAGCGGCGCATGGTGCCGCTGAATATCTTCCTGGACGATGCCCGGCGCAGCGGCCGCGACGACCTCGTCGAACATGCCATGTTCGAATACGGCAATGCGATCCGCGACCTCGTCGCCGCGAACATTTTCCCGGGCGATATGCTGTATAAAAATTTCGGCGTCACCCGACAGGGCCGCGTCGTGTTCTACGACTACGACGAGATCGAGTACCTCACCGACTGCAACTTCCGCGACATCCCGCAGCCGCGTAACGAGGAAGACGAGATGGCGGCCGAGCCGTGGTATCCGATCGGCAAACACGACGTATTCCCCGAACAGTTCGCGCGCTTCCTGCTCGCGAATCCAACGATACGCGCGGCGTTCATGAAACACCATGCCGCACTATTGACGCGCGTCTGGTGGCAGTCGCACAAGGACCGCATCCTGGCGGGCGAAGTCGAGGACGTCTTTCCCTATCCGCAGCACATCCGGTTCCATCACGCGGACCCAGCCAACCCGGCGCTACCCTCGCCGCAACCCCATTATCTGGAGACCTTACACAATGAATGATCCAATCGTTATCGTCGGCGCCGCCCGTACCCCGATGGGCGCCTTCCAGGGCGATTTTTCCTCGAAATCCGCGAGCGACCTGGGCGCCGTGGCGATCAAGGCGGCCGTCGAGCGCGCCGGCGTCGCCGCGAGCCTCGTCGAGCACGTCTATTTCGGCAACTGCCTGATGGCCGGCCAGGGCCAGGCCCCGGCGCGCCAGGCGCTGATCAAGGCCGGCCTGCCGCTGTCGACGGGCGCCGTCACCTTGTCGAAGATGTGCGGCTCGGCGATGCAGGCCGCGATCTTCGCGCACGACGTGCTCAAGGCCGGCAGCGCCGACGTCGTCGTCGCCGGCGGCATGGAATCGATGACCAATGCGCCGTACCTGATCCCGAAGGCGCGCGGCGGCTACCGCATCGGCCATGGCGTCATGTTCGACCACATGATGCTGGACGGCCTGGAAGACGCGTACTCGCGCAACGAGAAGACGGGCGAAGGCCGCTCGATGGGCACGTTCGCCGAGGAATGCGTGGCCAAATACGGCTTCGCGCGCGAGCAGCTGGACGCGTTCGCGATCGAATCGGTCAAGCGCGCGCAGAACGCCACCGAGGCCGGCGATTTCCAGTGGGAGATCGCACCGGTGACCGTGGCGAACCGCCTGGGCGAGACCATCGTCGAGAAGGACGAAGGCCCGCTCAAGGCCAAGGTCGACAAGATCCCGACCCTGCGCCCGGCCTTCAAGAAGGACGGCGCCATCACGGCCGCGTCGTCGTCGTCGATCAACGACGGCGCCGCGGCCCTCGTCATGATGCGCGAATCGACGGCGCGGGAACTGGGCGTCACGCCGATCGCCCGCATCGTCGCGCACACGACGCACGCGCAGGAGCCGGACCAGTTCGCGACGGCGCCGATCGGCGCGCTGCACAAGCTGTTCAAGAAGACCGGCTGGACGCCGAAGGACGTCGACCTCTTCGAGATCAACGAAGCCTTCGCCGCCGTGCCGATGGCCGCGATGCACGAGCTGGACATCCCTCACGATAAAATCAACGTCCACGGCGGCGCCTGCGCGCTGGGCCACCCGATCGGCGCGTCGGGCGCGCGCATCATCGTCACCTTGCTGGGCGCGCTGAAGAAGACGGGCGGCAAGCGCGGCGTGGCGTCGCTGTGCATCGGCGGCGGCGAAGCCACCGCGATGGCGATCGAGATGGTGTAATGGCAGGGTGGACGGCTCGGCCGTCCACGCGGTCAACACAAGCATGAATGGATACGACAACAGTCGTGCCGGCGCTGGCTGAACGCGTGGACGGGGAACCCGTCCACCCTACCCATCGATCAAGGAGAACCTCATGGCTACCGCCCTCATCATCGGCGCCTCGCGCGGCATCGGCCACGAACTGGCCCGTCAATACCGTGCCGATGGCTGGCGCGTGATCGCCACCGCGCGCCAGGCCACCGATTGCGACGCGCTGCGCCGGCTCGGCGCGCAGGCGCACCAGGTCGACGTCACGAACGCCGAATCGATCGGTGGCCTGGGCTGGAAGCTGGACGACGAAAAGATCGACGCCGCCTGGCTCGTCGCCGGCGTGTACGGTCCGGATCACGCCGGCTTCCCGACCGCGCAGGAATTCGACGACGTCATGCACACGAACGTGCTGGCCGCGATGCGTATCCTGCCCATCGTCGCGCCGCTGGTCGCCGCCACGCGCGGCAAGCTGGCGGTGATCTCGTCGCGCATGGGCTCCATCGGCACGCGCACGAACAACCAGGCGTCGCTGTACCGCGCCAGCAAGGCCGCGCTGAATTCCGTGCTGGCCGACGCCGCGCTGACGTATGGTCCGCAAGGCGCCACCTGCCTCACGTTCCATCCGGGCTGGGTGCAGACCGATATGGGCGGCCTGGGCGCCACGCTCACCGTCGAACAGAGCGCGACGGGCCTGCGCGCCACGCTGGCCGGCGCGACGCCCGCGCAGAACGGCGCCTTCCTCAACTACGACGGGACACCGATCCCGTGGTAAAGAATTTTTTATTAACCCACTAATGCTGAAGGGCCTTCCCAAACCGTAGCGAGCGGCGGCAGTTTCGTCCGGGACGCGCAGTCCGGGACGCGCAGTCCGGGACGCGCAGTCCGGGACGCGCAGTCCGAGAAGCGCAGCTGTACTTACGGTACAGCCGGTCCGCCGTAGCGGAGCATCGCAGGACTAGGCGCCCCCGACGAAAATGCAACGCACAGTAGGTTTGGGAAGGCCCCACCAAAACATGATTTTGACCGAAGAACACCAGATGATCCGCGACGCCCTGCGCGCCTTCGCCTCGGCGCGCCTCGCGCCCAACGCCGCGCGCTGGGACCGCGAGCACCATTTTCCCAGGGACGAGTTGAAGGAACTGGCCCGCCTGGGCGCGTTCGGCGTGGCCGTGCCCGAGCAGTACGGCGGCGCCGGCCTCGATTACGTGGCGCTGGCGCTGGTGCTGGAAGAAATCGCGGCCGGCGACGGCGGCACGTCGACCATCATCTCGGTCAACAACTGCCCCGTGTGCTCGATCGCGATGGCGTACGCCAACCCCGCGCAACGGGAACGCTGGCTGCGCCCGCTCGCGCAGGGCGACCTGCTGGGCGCGTTCGCGCTTACCGAACCGCACACGGGCAGCGACGCCGCCGCCCTGCGCACGACGGCCGTCCGCGACGGCGACCACTACGTCCTGAACGGCACCAAGCAGTTCATCACGAGCGGCAAGCACGGCGACGTCGCGATCGTCATGGCCGTCACTGATAAAGCGGCCGGCAAGAAGGGCATCAGCGCGTTCTGGGTCCCAACCGACACGCCCGGCTACATCGTCGCCGGCATCGAGCACAAGATGGGCCAGCACTCGTCGGACACGGCGCAGATCGTGTTCGACCAGTGCCGCGTCCCGGCGGAAAACCTGATCGGCGCAGAGGGGCAAGGCTACAAGATCGCGCTGTCCGGCCTGGAGGGCGGGCGCATCGGCATCGCGTCGCAATCGGTCGGCATGGCGCGCGCCGCGTTCGAGGCCGCGCTGGCGTATGCGAAGGAGCGCGAGAGTTTTGGCACGCCGATCTTCGACCACCAGGCCGTGCAGTTCCGCCTGGCCGAGATGGCGATGCAGATCGAGGCCGCGCGCCAGCTGATCCTGCATGCCGCATCGATGAAGGACGCCGGCCTGCCCTGCCTCAAGGAAGCCGCGATGGCCAAGCTGTTCGCGTCCGAGATGGCCGAGCGCGTCGTGTCCAGTGCCATGCAGGTGTTCGGCGGCTACGGCTACGTGGCCGACTTCCCCATCGAGCGCATCTACCGCGACGTGCGCGTGTGCCAGATCTACGAAGGCACGAGCGACATCCAGAAGATCCTGATCGCACGAGCGCTTTGACCACACGATGAACGCATCGATGGACGACGCGCACAAGCTGACGATCCGCCCGGCCGGCACCGCCGACCTGGCGCCGTTCTTCGCCTACCTGGACGACCACCTGCGCGACAACGGCGCCGACGGCACCCCGCTGTTCCAGCCGGTGGCGCCCGGCCAGCCGCATCTGCCGGCCGGGCTGCGCATCGCGTTCATCAAGGGTATCGACCTCCCCGTCGGCCAGCCGGGCTGGCGCCGCCTGTGGCTGGCCATCGCCCCGGGCGGCGACATCGCCGGCCACGTCGACCTGCGCGGCCGCCCCGAACCGGCCGCCACGCACCGCGCCATGCTCGGCATGGGCGTGCACCGCGTGTGGCGCCGGCGCGGGCTCGGACGGCGCCTCCTCGAAACGGCCGCCAGCTGGGCGCGCGACGGGACGGACATCGGCTGGATCGATCTCGAAGTCCTGTCGGACAACCTGCCCGCGTGCGAACTGTACGTGCGCGCCGGCTTCACGACGGTCGCGCGCGTGGCCGACATGCTCCGCATCGCGGATGCCAGCCATGACCTGAGCTACATGACGCTCAAGTTGCGCCAGGGGTGACAATCGGTGAGCATCCGCGCCGGACCCGCATGCTAGAGTTGTAGGATGAAAACCGTCCTGCCCCTGCTGCTCGCGTCCTGCGTCGCTCACACCGCCCACGCCGACGACACCCCCATCCACTACGGCGCCCCCGACTGCCAGGTCGGCAAACTGCTGCCCGTACCCGCCGACCAATCGGTGCACTGGAACGGCGCCTGCAAGGACGGCTTTGCGGACGGCACCGGCGTGCTCGAATGGACGACGAAGGACGGCGGCACGCGGCGCATCGAAGGCAAGTTCGCGCGCGGCGCCGTCAGCGGCGAGGGCAAGCTGAAAGCGGGCGACAAATTCACGTATGTCGGCTCGATGACCGACGGCGTCCCGGACGGCGAGGGTTATCTGCACTTCGCCAACGCGTTGCGCTACGAAGGCGGCATCACCATGATGCGGCGCGAAGGCAAGGGTGTGCAGATCTACCCGAACGGCGACACCTACCAGGGCGAATTCCACGCCGACCGCCCGAACGGCCAGGGCCGCCTCACGTTTGCCCTCGGCGGCATGATCGAAGGGGCGTTCCGCGACGGCCATCCGCTGGACGGCGCCAAGATCACGTATGCCGGCAGCGGCCGCACCGGCACGTTCGATGCCGCCGCGCGCAAGACGACGCAAGCCGTCAAGCCGGACAACAAGTTCAGGCAGCACCAGAGCGAGCCCGATACCGGCACGCTGCTGGCAAAGACGGAGGTGACGTCGGCGCTGCCGACCAACGTCGGCTGGGATGGCCTCACGCCGGAACAGCAGGACATGGTCCGCAGCCGCTACCCGGCGCTGGAACCGGGCGACGAGCCGCCCTACCCCCTGAACGGCACGGTCGAATTCAACCGGGTCACGCTGGCCGCCGCCGGCCAGTACAACGCGCGCGGCCTGCTGCGGCTGCACGTGCTGGTCGGCGCCGACGGCAAGGCGAAGGAAGTGCGCAAGGTGGGCAGCTTCGACGAGGACGTGATCCGCTACGTCGCCAGCGCCGCCATGGCCCTGCGTTATAAACCCGCCGTCTGCCACGGGCAGCCGTGCGAGATGCTGTTCCCGTTCGCGATGGAGATCACGCACCGGTTGCAGTAACGTTCAAAACCCGGCCAGCACGATCTTCCCCTGCGCCCGGTGCGACTCGATCAGCGCATGCGCGCGCTTGAGGTTCGCGGCATTGATCCGGCCGAAATTCTCGTTGGCCGTCGACCGGATCGTGCCCGCGTCGATCAGGTCCGCCACGCGGTTCAGGATCTCGTGCTGGCGGATCATGTCCGGCGTCGAGAACAGGGAACGCGTAAACATCAGTTCCCAGTGCAGGGAGACCGCCTTCGGCATGAACAGGCGGACGTCGATCGGCGCGGGGTTGTCGATCAGGCCGAATTTACCTTGCGGCGCGATGATCTCGACGATCTGCTCGAAGTGCTGGTCGGTGTGCGTGAGGCTGATCACGTAGTCCGGCGCGCTCAGGCCCGCGCGCTGGATCCCGTCGGCCAGCGGCTGGCCGTGGTCGATCACGTGGTGCGCGCCGTTCTTGAGAACCCAGTCACGCGTTTCCGGCCGCGACGCCGTGCCGACGACCGTCAAGCGGGTCAGCTTGCGCGCCAGTTGCACGAGGATCGAACCGACGCCGCCGGCCGCGCCGATCACCAGCATGGTCTTGCCCTCGCCGCGGGCGTCGGTCGGGACGTCGAGGCGGTCGAACAGCAGTTCCCACGCGGTGAGGCTCGTCAGCGGGAGCGCGGCGGCGGCACCGAACGCCAGCGATTGCGGCATCCTGCCGACGATGCGTTCGTCGACCAATTGCAGCTCGCTGTTGCTGCCCGCGCGGGCGATGGAACCGGCGTACCAGACGCGGTCGCCCGGACGGAACAACGTGACGTCCGGCCCGACGGCCCGCACGATGCCGGCCGCATCCCAGCCGAGCACCTTCCAGTCGCCGCCGACCGGTATCGAGCCGGTGCGCACCTTCACGTCGACGGGGTTCACGGACACGGCTTGCACCTCGACGAGCAGGTCGCGGCCGGTCGCGACCGGGTCCGGCAGGGTGATGTCGACGAGCGCGTCGGCATGGGCGATGGGCAGGTTGTGTTGGCAGGCGATGGCTTTCATGCGGGCTCCTTGGGTGATCGATGGGTGCCATTCTGGCCGCGCCGACCTTTTTGATAAACTCGGTAATTGCGAAATCAATTTCAATATTTATTTGAAAATCGAGCCATGAACCTGCGCGACCTCGAACTCTTCGTGACCACGGCGGAACTGGGCGGCCTGTCGGCGGCCGCGCGGCTGCTGGAAGTCTCGCCGGCCGTCGCCAGCGCGCGTTTGAAACGCCTGGAAACGGGTCTCGGCACGGCGCTGTTCGTGCGCACGACGCGCAGCATGCGCCTGACGGTGGCCGGTGAACGCCTGCTGGCGCGCTGCCGTCCGCTGCTGGACGGCCTGCGCGACGCCGAGGACGAACTGCGCGCGGGCGAGAATGCGATCGAGGGCCCATTGCAGATCTCGATGCCGTCCGACCTCGGCCGCCACGTGGTGCTGCCGTGGCTGAACGCGTTCCAGGAGCGCCATCCGGGCGTCCGCTTGCGCCTGCAGCTGACCGACCGGCTGGCCGACATCTACCGCGAGCCCGTCGACATCGCGCTGCGCTTCGGGAAGCCGCCCGCGTCCGGCATGGTGGCGCTGCCGCTGCTGGAAGAGAACCGCCGCGTGCTGTGCGCATCCCCGGCCTACCTGGCGCGCCGCGGCGTGCCGGCGTCGCCGCATGACCTCGCGGCGCACAACTGCCTGTGCTTCATGCTGGACGAGACGGTCAACGACCGCTGGCGCTTCAGCAAGGATGGGGAAGAGATCGAGGTGACGGTGCGCGGCGACCGCGTGGCCGACGATTCCGAGATCGTGCGGCGCTGGGCGCTGGACGGCCTGGGCCTGTGCTACCGCTCGCGCATCGACGTGCAGGCCGACCTCGCGAGCGGCGCGCTGCGCATCGTGTGCGCGGACTGGCAGGGCAACAACCAGCCGCTGTACATGGTGCTGGCGGGCCGGCGGCAGGTGTCGCCGGCCGTCAGGGTGCTCAGGGAGTTTCTGGTGGAGAGGATGAGGGAGATGGTGGCGGCCTAACCGCGTCGCCCTCGCGCTGGCGGGGGCCCAAGTGCTGCATGCGTCAACGTAGCACGTGCAAATGGGGTCCCCGCCTGCGCGGGGACGACGTTGTTTTACTGTCGCGTGTTTTTCAGGGTCCGCGTGTTTTTCAGCGTCCGCGTGTTCATGCGATCTGTTCAATTGCCAGCGCAATCCCCTGCCCGCCGCCGATGCACAGCGTGACGACGCCGCGTCGCGCCAGGCCGCGCCGCATCGCGTGCAGCAGGCGCACCGTCAGCACGGCACCCGTCGCGCCGATCGGATGGCCGTGCGCCACCGCGCCGCCTTCGACGTTGATGACGTCTTCCGGCAGGGATAACTTGCGCGCCGCCGCGAGCGGCACGGCGGCGAAGGCCTCGTTGATTTCGTAGCGGTCGACGTCGGCGACGTTCCAGCCGGCGCGCGCGAGGGCCTTCCGCACGGCGGGCACGGGGCCCAGGCCGAACATGCCCGGTTCCACGGCCGCCACGCCGGACGCGACGAGGCGCGCGATCGGCTGCAGGCCGAGGCGCTCGGCCGTCGCGCGGTCGGCGACGATGACGGCGGCCGCGCCGCTGTTCAGCCCCGGCGCGTTGCCGGCCGTGATCGTGCCGTCCGGGCGGAACGCGGGTCTCAGTTTCGCCAGCGCCTCCAGCGTGGTGTCCGGGCGGTTCGCTTCGTCCGTGTCGAACAGCTGCACGCCGCGCTTGCCCGCGATCTCGATCGCCACGATTTCGTCCTTGAACGCGCCCGCGGCCTGGGCGTCCGAGAAGCGGCGCTGCGAGCGCTCGGCCCAGCGGTCCTGGGCGGCGCGGCTAATGTCGACGTCCTTCACGAGGTCCTCCGTGTGCCAGCCCGAGTGCTGGGCCGAGAACGCGTCGTTCAGGCCGTCGTGCAGCAGGCTGTCGTAGATCTGCGCATGGCCCATGCGCGCGCCCCAGCGGGCCTGCGGCATCAGGTACGGCGCCTGGTCCATGTTCTCCATGCCGCCGGCCAGCACGACGTTCGACTCTCCGGCCAGGATCTCGTGCGCGGCCGACGCGATGGCCTGGGCGCCGGAGCCGCACACGCGGTTCAACGTCATCGCGGGCACGCTCACCGGGATGCCGCCGTGGACCGCGGCCTGGCGCGCCGGATTCATGCGGTTGCCCGCCTGGATCACGTTGCCCATCAGGACAGCATCGATGGCGTCAGGAGAAATGCCCGCGCGCGCGACGGCGGCGCGGACGGCGGCCGCGCCCAGTTCGACGGCGGGGATGGATTTCAGGGAACCGTTGAACGCGCCGATGGCGGTACGCACGGGGGCACACAGGACGATGTCGCGGGCAGGCATGATGATTCCTTTCAGGGTGGATGGCCGGAAGAGGCAAATAGGAGTATATACACGTATTTCGAAGACTGCATGGCGCGCCGGTGCGGGCTGTCAAAACTCAGGATTGTTCGGCGTCGATGTCGTGGATGCCCGTCTCGACGACGGCGCGCAGCAGCATGCGCAACTCGAGCGCGCGTTCGCTGCCAAAGTTCTGCTCGAAGGTCTGCTGGGCGCGGCGCCACAGCGGCAGCACGGCCTTGACCTTGGCCTTGCCGGCGGGGGTCAGGCCGATGACGCGCTCGCGCTTGTCGTGTTCACTGGGACCGGTCGTCACCAGCGCGTCGCGCTCGAGGGGTTTCAGGTTGCGGGTGAGCGTCGTGCGGTCCATGACCAGTTCGGCGGACATCTGGTTGACCGTCATCGGCCCCAGTCCCAGCAGTTTATACAGGATCGAAAACTGCGTGACGCGCAGGCCGGCCTCGCTCAGTACCTGGTCGTACACGCCGGTGATGTAGCGCGACGCCTGGCGCAGGGCGAGGCAGTTGCACAGGGGGTCGTTGGAGGGCGCGCGCGATGTCATGGTCGGTGTTCCTTGCCGGGACGGCGTTAGTGCCCTCCCTCTAGCGAGTATAACCCCGCGCGCGCCGAATCTTGTGCATAATCGGCATCGAATAGCTGCATATACACTCAATAACGGACCAGGGAGATCGCATGGACACGCAGCAGACGGTGGCTGAACAATGGGAAGCGCAGCTGCGCGCGGTGCGCGCGCGCGTGGCGCAAGGCGGCGGACGCCCGGGCGTGGTGCCGGCGCAGGAAGCACGCGGAATGACCGGGATGGCCGTCATGCAGGCGCTGCTCGACGGCCGCTTCCCGTACGCGCACATCGCCGAGACGCTCGACTTTTTCCTCGTCGAGGTGGACAAGGGCACGGCCACGTTCCAGGGCACGCCGCAAGAAAAGCACCTGAACCCGATGGGCACCGTGCACGGCGGCTGGTACGCGACCCTGCTCGACTCGGCCGTGGGCTGCGCCGTGCAGACGGCGCTGGAGCCGGGGTATGCCTACACGACGGCGGAGCTGAGCGTGAACCTCGTGCGCAGCGCGCGCGTGGGCGGCGGGCCGCTGCGGGCGATCGGGACGGTGCTCCATTGCGGGCGCCAGCTGGCGACGGCCGAGGGGAAAATCGTCGATGCGCAGGGGCGCTTGTATGCGCATGCGACCACGACGTGTCTCGTGTTCGAAGCGCGCTGAATCGCTCACCCCACCCCGCGTAATTGCCCGGCCAGCGCCGCGCCGAAGCGGCGTTCGAATTCGGCCTGCGCCGCCTGCCACACGGGCACGGCCTGCGCCAGCCTGGCGTGGCCCGCGTCGGTGAGGCGCACGACGTTGCGGCGCGCGGCGTCCTCGTGCTGGCCAATGGCCACGAGCCCGTCGCGCGCCAACGGCTGCAGGGCGCGGATCACGCTCGTGCGCTCCATCGCCAGCGCGAGGGCGAGCGCCTTCATCGACGCCGCCTCGACCTCGCCGACGTAGACCAGGATCGAGAACTGCGTGCTCGTCAGGTCCACGCGCGACAAATGGTCTTCGTACATCTTCGTGATCAGGCGCGCCGCCTTGCGGGAGGCAAAGCAGTGGCAGTCGAGGAGCCGTTCGGATGCAGTCATGGGCACATGATAAGTGCGTATGCACACGCGTCAAGCGCCGGCCGCTAATCGTCCCATCAATGGAACAATCATATCCACCAACCCGGCTTAATCCCGCATAAAGAACGCACTAGAATGTTCTCCATCGACCCAACACTTCTGGAGAACCACGATGAACATCCTGCAAATCAACGGTAGCGCCCGTGCCAACGGTTCGAACTCCACCCGCGTCGCCGACGCCATCACGGCGCGCCTGAAGGCACGCAATCCGGAAGCGACGGTCGAGCTGCGCGACCTGGCGCGCGACCCGCATCCGGTGCTGGACGAAGCCGCGCTGTCCGCCCTGTTCACGCCGGCCGAACAACGCACGCCGGAACAGAGCGCACGCGTCGCGCTGGACGACGCCCTGATCGAGCAACTGAAACGCGCCGACGCGATCGTGCTGGGCGTGCCGATGTATAACTTCAGCGTGTCCGTGCAGATCAAATCGTGGATCGACGCCATCGCCCGCGCCGGCCAGACCTTCCGCTACACGGCGAACGGTCCGGAAGGCCTCGTCACCGGCAAGAAAGTGTATGTCGGCCTGGCCCGCGGCGGCATCTTCCGCGACACCCCTGCCGATTCGCAGGTGCCGTACCTGAAGGGCGTGCTGGGCCTGATGGGCATGACGGACGTCGAGTTCATCTACGCCGAGGGCGTGAACATGGGTGCCGACCGCGCCAGCGCCGCGTTCGACGAAGTGGCGTCGCAGATCGACGAGGTCTTCGCGTAACTTACGCGATGGTGTCCACGACGCCGCCATCCACCCGCAGCGCGGCGCCCGTCGTGGCCGACGCCTGCGGCGAGCACACGTAGACGATCATGTTCGCGACTTCCTCCGTGCTCGCCGCGCGCCGCAAGATCGAGCTGGGACGCTGCGCGCGCACGAATGCCGTCGCGGCCTGCTCGACCGACGTACCCGCTTCCCTGGCCGCGCCCTCCAGCATGGCGCGCACGCCTTCCGACAGGGTCGGTCCCGGCAGCACCGCGTTGACGGTGACGCCGCTGCCGGCCGCCAGCTTCGCGAGCCCGCGCGAGATCGCCAGCTCGGCCGTCTTGGTCATCCCGTAATGGATCATGTCGGCCGGGATGTTCAGCCCCGACTCCGACGACACGAACACGACTCTTCCCCAGTCCCGCTCCAGCATCCCTTTCAGGTAGTGCCGCGTCAGGCGCACGCCCGACATCACGTTCAACTGGAAAAAGTGCTCCCACGTGGCGTCGTCGATCTCGAAGAAATCCTGCGGGCCGTACGTGCCCGCGTTGTTGACGAGGATGTCGACGCGCGGCTCGGCGGCGATCAACGCGGCGGCGCCGTCGGCCGTGGCCAGGTCGGCGGCGACGCCGCGCAGTTGCGCATGCGGCACCTGCGCCAGCACGGCCGCGCGGGCGCGGTCGATGGCTTCACTGCCGCGGCCATTGAGGATGACGGTGGCGCCGGCGCGGGCAAGTCCGACGGCCGTCGCCAGGCCGATGCCGGCGGTGGAGGCGGAAACGAGGGCGGTCATGCCGGTCAAATCGATGTGCATGGTGGCTCCTTTCAGCGGGCGACGAGGCCCAGTTGTTGCATCAGCGTGAGGTTGTCCTCGATATGCCAGTTGTCGGCGATTTTCCCGTCCGCGATGCGATAAATGTCCGTGGCGATGAAGTCGACGGCCTGTCCTTGTCCCTGCGTATCCGCCCACCGTCCCGTGAAATGGCCGTGGAAGCGGTAGTGCGCCGTGACGCGGTCGCCCGCGACGATCAGCTGTTGCAGGTCGGCCCGCAGGTCGGGAATCGCCGTGCGCACGAATGCCGATGCCGCGAGCGGCCCCGGCACGCCCTGCGCGCGGCCGGGCGGCAAGGTGCGGTCGGTGAAGGCGGAGGCCAACGCGGCGCGGGCATAGCGCGCATCGCCAGTGTGCCAGAACGTGGCGTAGCGGCGCGCCGCCAGCAGCTCGGCCTCCCGTTGCGCCGGCGGCAGCGACGGGTCGGCGATGGTGTCGTTGGCGCGTACCAGCTCCTCGTTCGCGAAGGCCGGCAGCGACGACAGCAGGGCTGCGACGGCAAGGATGTGGGTGGTTTTCATGGTCGGGCCTCATCGTGCGTCGATCGATGAACCCATCATAGATTTCACGCTCGACGAAAAATAGCGGCAGAATACGAAATCATTGTTTCCAAAAAGCGCAAGATGGACACGCTCGCCAACAACTTCCCTGCCCTCGTCGCGTTTGCGCGGATCGTCGCCGCCGGCAGCCTGTCCGCGGCCGCGCGCGAGCTCGACGTGCCCGTGTCCGTCGTCAGCAAGCGTTTATCGCTGCTGGAAGCGAGCCTCGGCACGCGCCTCCTGCAGCGCACGACGCGGCGCCAGACGCTGACCGATGAAGGCCGGCTGTTCCACGCGCGCGTGCTGCGCATCCTGGACGAAGTCGAGCAGGCCGAAACCCTGCTCGCGCAGCGCCGCGACGGCGTGCACGGCCTGTTGCGCATCACCGCGCCGGGCGAGTTCGGGCGGCGCTGGCTGGCGCCCGTCGCGGCCGCGTTCCACGATGTGCACCCGCAGGTGACGATCCAGCTGGCGCTGGGCGATGCCGTCGTCGACCTGCTGGACGGCGGCCACGACCTCGCGATCCGCTACGGCGCGCTGGCCGATTCCTCGCTCGTCGCGCGCGAACTGGCGCCGAACTACCGCGTGTTGTGCGCGTCGCCCGCCTACCTGGAGCGCCACGGCGAGCCGCGCACCCCGGCCGAACTGGCGGGCCACCGCTGCATCGTCATCGGCGACCAGCGCCGCACCGACTGGAAATTCGACGGCGGCGACACCGCGCCCGTGCGCGTGGACGCCGCCTTCCTCACGAACGACGGCGGCGCCGCGCAGCAACTGGCGCTGGCCGGCAGCGGCATCGCCTTGAAATCGATCTGGGACGTGGGCGACGACCTCGCGGCGGGCCGCCTGCTGCGCGTGCTGCCGAACCACGCGATGGCGGCGGCGCCGCTGCATGCGGTGTATCCGCACCAGCGCAATCTGGCGCCGCGGGTGCGCTTGTTCGTGGGGTATCTGAAGGAGAAATTGCAGGAGGCGTGGCGGTGGTGAAGCACGACCCGCTACGTTAAAACGTCGTTCCCGCGGAGGCGGGAACCCAATTTCTGCATACGCTGCCGTATCGCGAAAGACTTGGGCCCCCGCCTGCGCGGGGGCGACGGTTTTTCAGCTGACGCCCGCCTCCAGCAACGTCACCGTCCGCGCCGCCGTATCCAGCCGGCCCTTCACGCCGACGGGAATCGTGAACTGGTTGCGGATATGCCCGAACGAATACCCCGTCACCGCCGGCACGCGCAGCGGTGTCAAATGCACGTCCAGCGTCTCGTCCAGGGTCAGCGACGGCCCGTCACCCTGCGGTCCGCAGTTCTCGCAGATGCCGATCATGATTGCGGCCGCCTTGTCGAATCCGGCCGCCAAATCGAGCTGCGTCATCCAGCGGTCGATGCGGTACGGTTCCTCGTTCACTTCCTCGAGGAACAGCAGGCTGCCCGCAAAATCCGCCGCGTACGGCGTGCCCGCCAGCGCGCTCACGAGCGACAGGTTGCCGCCGATGAGCGGCCCCGTGGCGACGCCCTCGTGCACGGTGCGCGTGGCGTACCACGGCTCGTCCAGCGCGCGGCGGTCGTTTTCAAGCGACATCGGGATCGTGTACGCGTCCCTCGGCTCCATCAGCACGGCCAGCAGGTGTTCCGTCGCATAATCGGACGGCGTGCTCGATGCCACCGGGCCGTGGAAGGTGACGAGGCCCGCGTGGCGGTGGATGGCGAGATGCAGCGCCGTGACGTCCGAATAGCCCAGCAGGATTTTCGGGTGCGTGCGGATCAGGCGGTAGTCCAGGTGGCGCAGCAGCGAGATGCAGCCGGAGCCGCCACGGATCGCCCAGATGGCTTTCACTTCAGGATCGCGGAACATGGCGTGCAGGTCGGCGATGCGCGCGGCGACCGTGCCGCCGTAATTGCCCCAGACGTCGCGCAGGTACGTGCCCTGCCTGGCGCGAAAGCCCAGCGACTCGATGTGCTGTACGGCCTTCTCAATGGCGGCGTCGCTCGTGTAGCCGCCCGGCGCGACGAGGCCGACGACGTCGCCGCGGCGCAAACGCGGTGGTTTGATCAGTGGTGTCATGGTGGATGCGGGCCGCGCAGGCGTGAAAGGCAGCAGCAGCGCCGCCGCCATCGTCGCATTGAATCTGCGTCTGCCGTTCATATCGAAAAGCTCATGTAAAACGGCCCGCGCCGCGGAAGCTTGTGGCTTCCATGGACACGGGCCGCCGGTACGCCAAGGATACTGGCAATCCGGATAAAGGTTAGAAGAAGCGGTACTTGACGTCGAAGCTCAACGAGCGCCCGCGCGGGTCGGCCACGCGCGGGTCCCAGCCGGCGCCCACCACCTCGTCCACGTTGTGCGCCGTGAACGGCGGCGTGCGGTCGAACAGGTTCTGGATGCCGACGGTGACCGTCGTGTTCTTGATGCCCGTGTACGTCGTCGACAGGCCCCACGTCGTGTAGCTGGCCACGTGCGGATTGAAGCCGGCCGGCGGGGTGCCCTTGCCGCCGTTCGGCAGCTCGTCCGCGTAGCCGTCGCGGTACAGGTTACTCAACAGGAAGCCCCACGGGCCCTTGTTCACGCTGAACGTGGCGTTGTGCTTCCAGCGCAGGTACAGGTCGCGCGTATAAAAATTGCCCACGTATTCGACGTACGGCTGGCCTTCGAACTCGGCGAATTGATAACTCTGGGTCCAGGTGCCGTCCAGCGTGGCGTTCCAGCGCCAGCCGTCCGGCAGGTCGCCGCGGCCGCGCAGGCCGACGTCGGCGCCGCGCGTCTTGAGGCCGGCCGCGTTGATCCAGCCGGCGTCGACGTAGGCGATGGTGCCGTCCGGGTTGCGGTGGATGTACTGGGGCAGCGACGCCTCGTTGGCCAGCACGACTTGCGGCGTGCGGTTCAGGATGCGGTCCTTGATGTTGATCGCCCAGTAGTCGACCGACGCCGAGAAGTTGCGGCTCGGCTCGACGATGAAGCCCAAGGTGCCCTGCTTCGACGTCTCCGGACGCAGGCCCGGGTTGCCGCCGCTGAAGTAGTTCAGGCGCTCGATCGCGCAGAAGCGCGGGTCGCCCTGGTGGGTCGCGCAGCCGACCGGGTCGGACACGCCGTTCGGCAGTTCCTGGCTCAGGCGGCCCGAATACAGCTGGGCGAAGCTCGGCGCCAGGAACCCTTTATTCGCCGAGCCGCGCAGCATCAGCCAGCTCGTGGGACGGTAGCTGAACGCGATCTTCGGGTTCGTCGTCGCGCCGATCACGCTGTAGTCGTCGCGGCGCAGCGCGAGCTGCAGTTCCAGGTTCTTCATGACCGGGACCACGAGCTCGGTGTAGATCGCCTTGATGTTGCGGTTGACCGTGTCCTGGTTCGCGTTGCCCGGGGCCAGCAGGATCTTGGTGGCGTCGACGTCCTGCGCGAAGCCGTAGCCCTCGCGGCGCAGGTCGGTGCCGATCGCGCCCTGCAGCGGGCCCGCCGGCAGTTGCCAGATCTCGCCCGAAACGGATGCGTTGAACTGGGTGAGCGTCGTCTTGCCGTGCTGCAGGCGGCCATAGAACTTGGTCGCTTCCAGCGCCTGCATCGCGTCCGCGCTCTGGCCTTGCGACGGTGCGGCGAACGGGTTCACGACGCCGCTGCCCAGCACCTTGTACAGGGCGCTCGTGTAGGCATAGCCGTCGACGAGGTCGGTCTTCGTGTGGCTCTCGCTGTGCGACAGGTCGATCTTGTAATCCCACTTGCCGGCGAGGGTGCCCTCCGCGCCCGTCATCAGGCGCACGGTGTCGGTCGTGTAGTTCTGCGTGCGGTTACCCAGCGGCCAGGCGCGCCATTTGTAGATGATCGGTTTCGTCTTGTCGAACGTGGCGATGTACGGCGACAGGTCCTGGTAGTACGGGCCGCCGGCCGGATACGCGTTGCCGTTCGCGAGCGACGTCGAGATCTGCGTCGGCGTCAGGATCGCCAGCGACGTCGTATGCGCGCCGACGGCTTCGGCGAACACGCGGTGGTTCGGGTCGATCTGGAACGTGGCGCGGGCGACGCCGTTCGTGCGCTCCGTCGGCAACTGCATCACGTAGTCGCCGCCGTAGTCGTAGGCGCAGGAATAGGTCGAGCGCAGCGGCGACGTCACGTCCTTCCACAGCGCGGTGGCGTACTGCATCATGCCCGGCACGCTGTCGCATTTGCCTTGCAGGCTCAGCAAGCCCGCCTGCAGGTATTTGTTCGGGTCGCCCGGCCGCTGGAAGTTCGCGCCCAGCGCGGTGCCGGCGCCCGCCAGTTGGTTGGCGACCGGGGTGCCGGTCGTATCCGGCGACAGGCCGCGCGCCGGCTGGTAGCCGTTGGCGAAGGCGCGCTGGTGCGAGTCGAGTTCGTTGTCGCGGTCGTAGCCGATGGCCGCCATGATGTTGAAGCGATCGGTGTCCAGGTTGCCGTGGCCGGCCACGATCTGCAGGCGGCGGGTGGCGCCGCCGCCGTGCTCGGTCCAGTTGCCGCTGGCATTCGCCTGCACGCCTTCGAAATCCGTTTTCAGGATAAAGTTGATCACGCCGCCGACGGCGTCCGTGCCGTAGATCGCGGATGCGCCATCCTTGAGGATCTCGACGCGGGCGACGGCCGCCAGCGGGACCGTGTTCAGGTCGACCGCCTTGCCCGACAGGCCGTAGCCGGAAATACGGCGGCCGTTGATCAGCACCAGCGTGCCCGTGGGACCGAGGCCGCGCAGCGACGCGAACGAGCCGCCGCCGCTGACGCGGTCGGCATCCGCGCCGAACACGTTATTACCTGAAGTCATATTGTCGGCGCCCGTGCCGTTGGCCGAGATCAGGCGCATCAGCTGTTCGGCGTTCGTGACACCCTGTTTGTCCAGCTGGTCCAGCGTGATCGTCTGCACCGGCAGCGCGCCTTCGGTGGCGATGCGTTTGATGCTGGAACCCGTGATTTCGACGCGCGCGATCGGTTTATCCGACGGCGCCTGTTGCGCGGCGGCCGGGGCGGCGACGCCAATCAGGGCGATCATATACGCTAGCTTCTTTAACTTCACGTGGTTCTCCTTGGTGCGCGGTGTCGATGTCGTCTTCAAAGGTAAGCGCACTGGCGCGCGCCCAGCCAATGAAAATTCCGGAGCTGAGTATAACTACAGGGAATGTTTCACTAGGTTAATCTAGCAAAAACTATCATTTCCCTCTCGCGGCACGTGCTCTTTCCGCAACATCGACGTCCAGATAGCGCCATTGCGTGAATTCGACGGGGTGGCGTTTGTAGTTTTTGAGCCACGGTTGCCGGATATCGGCCGACAACACATACGTCAGCGGCACCCACGGGTTGTAGGCGTGGATCAGCTGGTTCATCTCGAAGTACAGCGTCTGGCGCGCGGGACCATCCTTGAGCTTGCGCGCCTGCTCGTAGCGTTCGTTATAGGCCGGCAGGTTGAAGCGCGCGTAATTGGCGCGGCCCGCGTTCGGGCCGTACAGCAGCTGATAAAAATTGTCGCCGTCGGGGAAGTCGGCGATCCAGTTACTCTCGAACATCTGCACCTTGCCGAGACGCGACGCCTTGATGATTTCCGTCTTTTTATCGGACTTGAACACGACGCGCAGACCGACCGCGTTTAAACATTTGCGCCACAACTCGTCGCGCAGGCGGCCGCCGACCGTCGCTTCGCTGCTCATCTGCAGCGTGAGCGGCTCGCTTTCTCCGGGTTTGCCACCCGGCTTCGGCATGCGCCGGAATCCGTCCGGATCGCGCTTGCCGTAACCGAAGCGGTCCAGCAACGCGTTCGCGAGGGCCGGGTCGTACGGGACGGGGCTGCGGTAGTGCGGGTCGTAGCCGAGCACGCCCGGCGGCAGCGGCGACTCGGCCTTGATGGCGAAACCCTGTTTTAGCAGGGCGATATCCTCGGCGCTGTTGTAGCTGAGCGAGATGGCCCGGCGCAGCGCCACCTTCTCGTTCGAATAGCCGCCCAGCACCGGATCTTCCATGTTCATCCACATGTAATAGGTCTGCAGCACGGGGAAGCGATACAGCTGCATGCCGCGCGCGGCCAGGTCCGGTTTCAGCTTGCCGTGGGTGATCACCATATTCGTCATCGATTCCGGCACCTGCTCCAGGTAATCGTATTCGCCGTTCAGGAAGCCCAGCATGCGACCCTGGAATTCCTCGGCGATCTTGACCTCGACCTTGTCCACACGCGGCAGCTTTTGTCCTTCGAGCGCGCGCGCGATGGCGCGGTCGGCCGGGTCCGCGGCCGTGTCCGCCGACACGCTGGAGTGAAACACGGCGGTCGACGCCGGATTCGCGACGAGGACGATGCGGTCGCTGCGCTTCCAGTCCCCCAGCATGAACGGCCCCGTGCCGACCGGGTGGTTGCCGGCCTGGCCCGGATACGCCTCGATCACCTCGCGCGCGACGACACCGGTTGCCGGCGTGGCAAGATAAAACAGGAAGTTGTTGTCCGGCGCGGCAAGCCGGATGCGCAGCGTGTATCGATCGATGGCCTGCAGGCCCGGGATATCGGTCGCGTAGCTGAATTTGTCTTTCAGCGCCGCGTCGCCCAGCAGTTTGTCTTCGAACATGAACAACCACGGCGATTTCAGGCTCGGATCGTACAGACGCTTGATGCTGTAGACGTAGTCGGCCGCCGTCACCTCGCGCGGCGGTCCCTTGAACGCCGGGTCGGGCGTAAAACGCATGCCGCGGCGGATGTGGAACGTGTACGTGAGGCCGTCGGCGGAGACCTCCGGCAGATCCGTCGCGCCATTGCCCTGCAGTTTCACGGGCCGCGCGAGATAGTCATAACGCAACAGTGGATCGAACAGGTTTTCCAGCAGGGACAACGTCGCGATGTCGGACGCGACGGCCGGGTCGAGGCCGGTTTCGCTCGTCGACAGGAACATGTGCAAGACCTTGGGTGCCGCGTCCGTGCCCTGTGCGGCAGCGAATGGGGCGAGAGCGGTGAACAGCAGGGAAGCGAGGAGGGAACGGCGTGTCGGCATGGCGGGGTCCTGGAAGCGTTGCGTATCATAGGCGCATGCCTTAGACGCAGGCAATACGCGCGGGCGGTCGCGCAACGGTGCGGACGCGATGACGGCAGGGCAGCCGGCGTCTTCATATAACTTTTTTACATAGCCGCACGGCATTCTTTCATCAGCGCAGCTTGCTCAGCGCCTATACTCTCCGCTGCACAATCGAGCTCAGGCCCGAGGCCGGACCCGGCCGGCCTGAACCAACGACATCATGGCTTTAAATTACATCTGGACCGGTTTCTTCCTCGTCGGCTTCGTTGCGGCCTTGGCCCAATGGATCTTTCTCGGGGATACCGAGATTTTCAAGCGCATCATCGACGGCACCTTCGACGCCGCCAAGATGGGCGTAATGGACATCGCCCTGCCGCTGGCCGGCGTGATGACCTTGTGGCTGGGCATCATGAACATCGGCGAAAAGGCCGGCGTCGTCGGCTGGTTGGCGAAAGTCATCGCCCCGTTCTTTTCGCGCATCTTCCCGGACGTGCCGAAGGATCACCCGGCCACGGGCCATATGGTGATGAATTTTTCCGCCAATCTGCTGGGCCTGGACAATGCCGCGACGCCGTTCGGCCTGAAGGCGATGGAAAGCCTGCAGACGCTGAATCCAAACAAGGACACGGCCAGCAACGCCCAGATCATGTTCCTCGTGCTGCACACGTCGGGCCTGACCTTGATCCCGCTCGCGATCATGGCCCAGCGCGCCATCCTCGGCGCGAAAGACCCGTCCGACATTTTTATTCCGTGCATGATCGCGACCTATGTCGCCACGGTGGCCGGCATCGTCGCCGTGTCGATCCGCCAGCGCATCGATCTGCTGAACGGCGTCGTGCTGGGCTGGTTGGGGGGCATGACGGCGGCCATTGCCGCGCTGATCTGGTACTTCACGCACTACCTCACGAAGCCGGAAATCGAAACCGTCTCCAAGGTCGCGAGCAACCTGATCCTGTTTTCCATCATCGTCGTGTTCATCGTCGCCGCCATGCGCAAGGGCGTCAACGTGTACGAAGCCTTCATCGAAGGCGCCAAGGGCGGCATCCAGACATCGCTCACGATCATCCCCTACCTCGTCGGCATGCTCGTCGCCATTTCCGTGATCCGCAATTCCGGCGTGCTCGGCTACATCGTGCAAGGCCTCGAGTGGCTCATTCGGCTGGCGGGCCTGGACACCGCGTTCACGCCCGCCCTGCCCACCGCGCTGATGAAGCCGCTATCCGGCAGCGGTTCGCGCGCAATGATGATCGATGCCATGAAGACGTATGGCGTGGATTCGTTCGTCGGCCGGCTGGCCTGCATCTTCCAGGGTTCGGCCGACACCACGTTCTACATCGTCGCGCTGTACTTCGGCTCGGTCGGCGTGCGCAAGACCCGCTATGCGATTTCCTGCGGGCTGATCGCCGACCTGGCCGGCATCGTCGCGGCCATCGCCGTGGCCTACGTGTTCTTCGGATAACCGACTATGTTAAGTTCAAGTTCAAGGACAGGCATGCTTCGTCGTCACGCGCTTTCTCTCCTTTCCGTCGCGCTGCTGGCCGTCTGCGATCCGGCCGCGGCCCAGTTGCAGCCTTCGCGCCAACCTTCGCCACCGTCGTCGATGACGACGCCGCTGCCGCTACCCGTCATGGACGCACTGCGCACGACGACGATCCCCGAAGACGCCGTCAGTGTGCTCGTCCTGCGCGGCGACAAGACGGTGCTGGCCCACCTGGCCGACCGCCCCATGCAGCCGGCGTCGACCATCAAGCTCGTCACGACGCTGATCAGCCTCGAGCAGCTGGGCCCCGTGTTCCGCGGCCGCACGGAGATGCGCACGACAGGCGAGCTCAAGGGCGACGTGCTGAAAGGCGACCTCGTGCTGCGCGGCGGCGCCGACGCCGACCTGACCACCGAAACGTTGACGACCATGCTGCGCAGCCTGCGCTACCAGGGCATCCGCACCATCGCCGGCAACCTCGTCGTCGACCGCCAACTGTTCAATCCGGCCCGCTTCGACCTCGGCGTGCCGCCGTTCGACGAATCGCCGGAGGCGGACTACAACGTCGCCCCGGACGCGCTCCTCGTCAACAAGAACATGCTGCAACTGGACCTGCGTTCCACGCCGCGCCCGGACGGCCGCGCAAGGAATGCGCGTACGGCTGCGCGCGTGCGCGTGGCCATGCAGCCCGAACTCGACGGCGTCACGGTCGAATCGGACATGAAGCTCGTCGACGCCGCCTGCCCGGCCTGGGAAAACGGCTGGCAAACGCCGGAAACGGTGCCGCGCGCGGGCGGCGGCATCAAGGTCGTGCTGCACGGGACCTTCCCGAAAAACTGCGTGGCCGACGTGTCCATCAACGTGATCGACCGCCAGGAATACGTCGCCCGCCTCGTGCGCCGCATCTGGAAATCGCTGGGCGGCACCCTCGCCGGCACAGCCGTCGAAGGCGCCACGCCCGCTGGCGCGCGCCTGCTGGCCGAGCACGTCTCGCGCGCGCTGCCGGAGCTCATCCGCGACACCAACAAGCCGTCCGACAACACCCTGGCGCGCCTGCTCTTCCTGAGCCTGGGCGCGCTCGAACCGGACCCCGTGCTGGGCAGCCGTCCGCAACCGGATGACGCCGCGACCATGCCGACGCTTGCGCGCAGCGAGGCGGCCGTGCGCGCCTGGATGCGTGCGCACGGCATCGACGACACGGGCCTCGTGCTGGAAAACGGTGCGGGCCTGTCGCGCACCGAGCGCATCACGCCGATCCAGATGGCGGGCCTCCTGCAGGCCGGCCTGCACAGCAACTGGACGCCGGAATTCCTGGCCAGCATCCCGATCGCGGGCGTGGACGGCACGATGCGCCGCCGCCTGCAGGACAGCCCGGCCGCTGGCCGCGCGCGTTTGAAAACGGGCACGCTGTCCAACGTCGTGTCGCTGGCCGGCTATGTGCAGGATGCGGACGGCAGGCAATGCGTGCTCGTCGCCTTCGTCAACAG
>Ga0209148_1000421_pt1 | contig 47524 bp, 45 predicted proteins | sample AraplaCol_mMF_r2_2_FD_184288 | JGI IMG/M metagenome (GOLD analysis project Ga0209148, IMG submission 184288) | Arabidopsis root microbial communities from North Carolina, USA - plate scrape CL_Col_mMF_r2 (SPAdes) (version 2) | ecosystem: Host-associated > Plants > Roots > Endosphere | place...
CACAATGGCTCTAAGTATTTTCAAAGGACGCCAACCTGTTAGATGGCGTCTTTTCCACCAATCCCCGAGGGAATGAAGGCCCGAAATCTTACTACGGGAGTCATATCGGTCAATATCGATCTTTCGTTCTCAGTGGCCAGTAAGGCCGCCGTGGCTCACAAGCTGTCGTCGCGTGCCTTGATTGGTCCGCTAAGGGGTCACAAGTAGTCGTCTAACCTAACGACGCCAGTTCCGTTCAACCCGCGGAAGCTGGCTTTCATCCCCAAACGCCTCCTGCTTCTGCAGCAGCTTGAGCCGGCAGCGCAGCGCCTCGCGGATATGCGCGCGTGCGAGCTGCTCGGCCTTTTCGCCGTCGCGAGCGGCGATGGCCTCGATGATGGCGAGGTGTTCGCCGTGGCTGGTCGAGGGACGGCCCGTCACAGTGAACGTCGTGGGGCCGAGCAGGGCGATCCAGTCCTGCAGCTCGCGTGAGGCGTTGTCGAGATAGCGGTTGCGCGCAGCGCGGCAGACCGCTTCATGAAAGGCGCGGTTCAGCTTTGCCATCTCGGCGGCGTCGGCCCTTGACGCCTCGACAAAGGCCTGTTCGATATCCCTGAGCGCATCGACCTCGGGTGCGGATGCATGTCCGGCGGCGAGGCGCGCGGCGGCGCCTTCCATGATCTCGCGCATGGCGTAGAGCTCGAGCACCTCCGAGATGTCGAGGTTGCGGACGATCAGCCCCCGCCCACCGGCGGGCTCGACGAAGCCGCGCGCCGCAAGCCGGCCCAGCGCCTCCCGCACCGGCGTGCGGCTGACTTTCAGCCGCTGGGCGACTTCTTCCTCGCGCAGGCGGTCGCCGGCGCGATAGCTGCCGGCCTGGAGCGCTTCGCAGAGCGAGCGGAACACGGCTTCCCCGAGCGCGACGCCGCCGCCGCGCACGATCGATCCGCCTGCCTTTGCCGGGCGTCTGGCCATGGTCCCTCAATGTGCATTCTGCCCATGCAGAGATGCCGCTTGCGCGGCTTCTGTATATCTTTGTATACAAAAGTACGCAATAACTGTCAGCCTTGACCGAGGGCCCCTTGCGGGCGGAATGTCTCCAACCTCGTCGCATCGGACGGACCGTATGGGCAGCAAATACGATGTGCTGGTGATCGGCGGCGGCAACGCGGCGCTGTGCGCGGCGATCTCGGCGCGCCGCGGCGGCGCCTCGGTGCTCGTGCTTGAAGGCGCGCCGAAATTCTATCGCGGCGGCAACACCCGTCACACCCGCAACATGCGCTGCGCCCACGATGCCGCCACCGAAATCCTCACCGGCCCCTACACCGAGGAGGAGTTCTGGGAGGACCTGCTGCGCGTCACCGGCGGGCAGACCGACGAGGTGCTGGCGCGGCACATGATCCGCGAATCCAAGGATATCCTGAACTGGATCGTGGAGCAGGGCGTACGCTGGCAGCCCTCGCTCGGCGGCACGCTGAGCCTCGGCCGCACCAACTCCTTCTTCCTCGGCGGCGGTCGGGCGATGCTGAACGCACTCTATCTCACCGCCGAACAGCTTGGCGTCGACGTCGCATACGATGCCGAGGTCACCGACCTCGTGATCGAGGACGGCATGTTCCTCGCCGCGCGCCTGAAGCGGCCGATCAACGGCGCGACCGAGATTCGCGCCACCTCGCTGGTGGCGGCAGCGGGTGGCTTCGAGGCCAACATCGAATGGCTGAAGCAATATTGGGGCGAAGCCGCCGACAATTTCCTGATCCGCGGCACGCCCTATAACCGCGGCTCGATCCTGAAGATGCTGCTCGACAAGGGCGTGCAGGAGGTCGGCGATCCCACCCAGTGCCATGCGGTCGCGATCGACGCCCGCGCGCCGAAATTCGACGGCGGGATCATCACGCGCCATGACTCGGTGGTGTTCGGCATCGTCGTCAACAAGCACGCGCAGCGCTTCTACGACGAGGGCGAGGACATCTGGCCGAAGCGCTACGCGATCTGGGGCCGGCTGGTCGCGGCGCAGCCCGATCAGATCGCCTACATCATCTTCGATTCGACCGTGGTCACGAGCTTTATGCCGACGCTGTTCCCGCCGATCGCGGGGCAGACCATCGCTGAGCTCGCCGGCAAGCTGGCGCTCGATCCAGCCACGCTCGAAAAGACCATCACCGAATTCAACGCGGCTGTGCGGCCGGGCACCTTCGATCATACCATTCTCGATGATTGCGTGACCGAGGGCATCACGCCGCCCAAGACCCACTGGGCGCGCAAGATCGAGACGCCGCCTTATCTTGCCTACCCGGTGCGGCCCGGCATCACCTTCACCTATCTCGGCACGCGCGTGACCAAGGAGGCGCGGATGCTGATGGCGGACGGCAAGCCGTCGGCCAACATGTTCGCGGCCGGCGAGATCATGGCCGGCAACGTGCTCGGCAAGGGTTATGCGGCCGGCATGGGCATGACCATCGGCAGCGTGTTCGGGCGGATCGCAGGACGGGAAGCAGCGAAACATGCACGGAACTAGAATTCTTGATGAAGCCGACCGTCTGATGACGGTCTGCAATTCCTGCCGCTATTGCGAGGGACTGTGTGCGGTGTTTCCCGCGATGGAGATGCGCCGCGCCTTCTCGGACGGCGATCTCAACTATCTCGCCAATCTCTGCCATTCCTGCGGCGCCTGCTATGTCGATTGCCAGTTCTCGCCGCCGCACGAGTTCAACGTCAACGTTCCCAAGACGCTTGCGATTGCACGCGCGGAATCCTATGCGGCCTATGCCTGGCCGCAGGCGCTGTCCGGCGCGTTCGCCCGCAATGGCCTCGTCATCAGCCTAGTCTCTGCGCTCAGCATGGCGGCTTTCATCCTCGGTTTCGTCGCGCTCAACGACCGCGGCGTGCTGTTCGGTGCGCACGCCGGCCCCGGTGCGTTCTACAAGCTGATGCCGCACAATGCGATGGCTGCGCTGTTCAGCGCCGCGTTCCTTTATGCCATCCTCGCGTTGGTCATGAGCGTGCGCGCATTCTGGCGCGATATCGGTCCGCCAATCGGTGGGCGCGCCGACGGTGGCTCGATCTTCCAGGCGATCCGTGATGCCGGCGAGCTGCGCTATCTCCATGGCGGCGGGGTCGGCTGCTATAACGAGGACGACAAGCCCACCGACCGGCGCAAGCTCTTCCATCACCTGACGTTCTACGGCTTCCTGCTGTGCTTTGCCGCGACCTCGGTGGCCACGCTCTATCACTATCTGCTCGGGCGTGAGGCCCCGTATCCGTGGTGGGACCTGCCTGTGGTGCTCGGCACGCTCGGCGGCATCGGGCTCGTCGTCGGCCCGATCGGACTGTTCGTCGCCAAATCACGCCGCGCGCCTGAGCTGCTCGATGAGAACAGCTACGGCATGGATGTCGGCTTCATCGCCATGCTGTTCCTGACCGGCGCGACTGGCATGCTGGTTCTGATCCTGCGCGAAACGGCTGCGATGGGACCGTTGCTGGCACTGCATCTCGGCGCAGTGTTCGCGCTGTTCATCACCATGCCCTATGGCAAGTTCGTGCACGGCATCTATCGCTTCGCGGCGCTGGTGCGTTACGCGCAGGAGCGGCGAACAGCGGCTTAGCGGTTACGGCAGGCTAGGCCGAGTACACGTAAGCCCGTCTATGTCAGGTTTCGGAGCTAAAGCGGAAATCTTGGGTTCGCTCTGAGCCTTACCGGTTGTGACCCGTTGGACAAATCTGCCGCGTGCGCTATAGGATGTCTTCATGACGAGGCGTCCAACCGATATAATCACGGTCATGCTAGCACCGCTTATGTTTTTTGAGGCGCGGTGCGAGGACAAGCAAACGCTTTGAAGGCTGATCGTGCTGGCGAATGACAAGTCCCAGCGCATGGGCGCTCGTGCCTCATTCGAAGCAATCCGACGCAAAACTCTTGCAGCAGAGCGCCGCAAGGACCAACTGGCTTTGGCCCAATATGCGTTCGACGAGATTTGTGCCAAGACGCTGTACAATGTAACCAACGGGCCAGCGCCATACGATGCCGACTCTCCTTTTTGGGTCCTGCCTCTCGCGCTGGAATTGGGGCGGACGTTGGGTGTCACTGATCCCAGCGAGATAAGCCCACTGTTGAAAGTGAAGTGAGTCCGCTTCTGTCTCTTCGCTTCCGCTAGGGCGTTGCGGCGAGATGTTCGGGATCGGGAGTAGAGCGGAAGCTTCCCACCGCTGGTCAAATCGGCGCTGTTGACCCATTGCTGACGTTTGCCGCTCTTGTTTTAGCGATCTGGCTAATCGTCCCTTAGCAAATGTCCATCATCTTGTCCGGGTTGAGCAGGGCACGAACTCAATTGAACGGGATCGATCTCCTCACATCCATTGCAGCCATAATCAATGATTGTGCAACCACATATCGTCCATGTGATCCTGTCGATCACGACCCTCGTCCTGGGGTTCGTCATAGCCGGTCTATGGGGGCCAAACTTAGAGTGGCTCACGCGCGATGATGTTGAGGTCGCTGACGCCGCTTACATCTTCAGGCTGGTGAGCATCGGCCTGATTGTATTCTTCTTCATCGCGATCACCTTCGGGCTCCTCCCAGATCCAGCGCACTTCGGCTTGTGACCAGGGCGCAAAGGATTGTGGCCACGTACTTCCTCACTGCCTGTCTCGTTGTGGTCGTCTTAAGCGCCGCAGTGGCGTACCGTCGAGCTGGATCGCTACCACGAAACCTTCAGGCGCGGCTCGACCGTCAGCAGCGGCTTGCGGCGATGTGGCCCGCTATGTGTGCAGCAATTTGTACACTGGGGCTGCTCGGACTTCGTCATTTTCTAGGCTGGCACAAATCCGGGCCTTTCGAAACGGACTATCTTCTCACGTTTATCCTGCTTATGACCTCCTTCTTTGGTGGCTCGTTTCTTGGCATCATTGGTTGGATTGATTGACCGACGACAAGCTGGCAGTCTGAAGTTGTCCGGTCTTGGCCCGTTGCTGACCCTTGCTTGGAGAGCCGCAACGTCTGCTTCCGGGAGACGAGCCGACCAAGGTGACGCACTCTGCTATGGGCAGCTTGTGGCGCGAAGCGGACATCTTGCCGTTCAGGTCGTGGGGCCTAACAACCGAAAGCATCTGGAAAGAATGTGCCGGTGAAGCAATGCCATGGGTGCGGCAACGAGTGCATAGGGGATGGCGAGAAAGATGGCTCCAAGTACGAACCAGATCACGAAGCCCAGCGGTGCCGCGATGAAGAGGAAGGGACTAATTCTCCAAACGGGCATGGCGATCAATGATACAATACTACCTACGACCACGATTGACAAAATCACCGCGCTGACGATGCCGAACGTCACTCCGACAAGCATCAGTGTGCAGCGGAGCGAGTAGTCACGTTGACGGAAGATAAGCATGTACCAGCACACTGGATAAACAATCACGCCTGGCGCCGCGAGGACGACCATCTTTGCTAGGGTGTAATGCGGGCTTTTATCCCCGAGGCCCACGAACAGCAGCAGAAACATTCCAGCGAGCGTCAGCGCTGCGACGACAACGGCGCTCATTATTCCTGTCCAGAGAAAACGGGGCGACCACATGATTTGCGCGAGCGTTTCAGACGGGCGCTCTCGCCTTCATCAAAACGAACAGATGCGAACCGGCGGCGATCAGCGAGAAAATAACTACCCCTAATTCAGCACCGTGCACATGCTGGGGCGCATATGTTGAAGCGAGCCAAATGAAGAGCCGGACGGCTGCCATGAAGGCAATCATCCCCCACATTGCAAGCCATTTTGGGGCATACCAAGTCGGCTCGCCATTGGGACCCCATTGCATGGCAACACGCTCGCTTGCGATGCGCGGGCCAAGATACAGGTTTAGGGCGACGACCAACGCGATAACGAAGCCAAAGACGTAGTCTGCTGGCACCATGTTTTCCGCCTTCCCAAATCCAGCCGAGACTATCCAGAGACGGAGCGGCAATCCATTCTTGTTTAGATGGAACCGCTCGCGTCTACTCCCTTATGGTTGCTAGACGATTGAACTGGACGCTACGATCGGTTCTGGCCCATCTCGGACCTACGGCAATGTCCGCTTTCTTCTCGCTGTCAGAAGCATAGCGGACATGACATCGAAGACGCGTGATCAGAGCCGCATCGTTTCATGATTACACGCCACAAAAGTGGCCTTCGCGCAGGAAAGCGATCGTCTGCTCGATCGCGACGCTGTTGCGCGGCAGCCCCGTATGGGACGCCTTCACGACGATATGGTCGGCCATGCCTGAAAGCATCGCGCTCTGCACCGACACGCGTCCGTCATTCGGCTTCGGCAAAACGAAGAGGCCGGCGACGGGATCGATGAAACGCCTTCCTGCGATCACGCCGACGGGATAGTCCACAACGGGCAGGGCATCAGACCGGTTCGCTGTCGTGAGCTCGAGCCCGGCCGGGCCGTAGAATGCGCGGTAAAGCCGGGAGCCGCTCAGGAGATCGGCGACCTCGCTGCCGCCGTTCGGCGTGCCAAGCAGTACGACGCCACCAAGCCGGTCCGGCCGGTGTTTCGCGAGATAGGCACGCGCTACGAGACCGCCCATCGAATGCGCGACGAAGTTGAGCGGAGCCTCGCGCTCGGCAAAGCGGGCGATATCAGGGTGGATATCGTCAGCTAACGCTGCGATTGGCTTCTTGCGGCTCGCATAGTCGATGTTAAGCGTTGCGAATCCGGCTGCCTGAAGTGACCGCTCAAGCCTCCTCAGAGATGAGGAGCCGCGCGCGATGCCATGAAGCAGAACCACTCCCGGAGATCGCGCGCAGCTGATTTCGGCCGCCTCGTGCATCTTCCTTACGCAACCTCGCGCTCCGGCGCCGACGCCTGCTCGCGCGCCATGGTCGTCGCCGTGACATAGTCGGTCTTGCCGGTGCCGAGCAGCGGCACCTTGTCGACCACCATGATCGTCGCGGGCACGGTCAGCTCGGAGGCGCCGATCGACTTGGCCTGGGCCTGCATGGCGCTGCGCTCGGCGTTCTTCTCCGTCGTCAGCAGCACGATTCGCTCGCCCTTGCGCTGGTCGGGGATCGACACCGCGACCGAGGCGGCCTGCGGCCACAGCGTGGTCGCGATGCTTTCGACCGCGGACAGCGAGACCATTTCACCGGCGATCTTGGCAAAGCGCTTGGCGCGGCCCTTGATGGTGATGAAGCCGGCGGCGTCGATCGCGACGATGTCGCCGGTGTCGTGCCAGCCCTCGGGCAGCACTTCGAGTACACCGGGATTTTCAGCCCTGAGGTAACCGAGCATCACGTTCGGTCCACGCACCGACAGGCGGCCACCGTCCTCGATGCCGGGGACCGGGTCGAGGCGGCTTTCCATCAGCGGCGACAGGCGGCCGACGGTGCCGGGGCGGTTGGCCATCGGCGTGTTCATCGCCAGCACCGGCGCGGTTTCAGTCACGCCATAGCCTTCGAGGATGCGGATGCCGTAGCGCTCCATGAACACCTGGCGCGTGCGGTCCTTGACCGCCTCGGCGCCGGCGATCACCAGGCGCAAAGTGCGGAAGTCATAGGCGTGCGCCGAGCGCGCATAGCCTGTCAGGAACGTGTCGGTGCCGAACAGGATGGTGGCGCCGGTCTGGTAGATCAGCTCGGGCACGATGCGGTAGTGCAGCGGCGAGGGGTACATGTAGATCGGGATGCCCGCCAGCATCGGCATCATCATTCCGCCCGTCAGGCCGAAGGAGTGGAACACCGGCAGCACGTTGAACACCTTGTCATTGGCGTTGGCATCGACCCGCGCCAGCGCCTGCGCCGCGTTGGCGAGGATGTTGCGGTGGGACAGCACCACGCCCTTGGGTGTGCCTTCCGAGCCTGACGTGAACAGCACGACGGCCGGATCGTTCGCCTGACGGATGACGCGGGGAGCGGTGCCTGCGAGCAGGCCCTTGATCTTGTCGACTGTTCCGATCGAGGCGCGGACGTCTTCGAGATAGACGACGCGGGCTTCAGTGGAGATCGCGGTCATCAGCTTGTCGAGCTTGCCTTTCTCGATGAAGGCTTTCGACGTCAGCACGGTCTTGACCTGCGCGGCCTTCATGGCCGCGAGAACGTTCACCGGACCGGCGGAGAAATTGAGCATCGCCGGCACGCGGCCGATGCTTTGCAGCGCCATGAAGACGACGGCGACGCCCGCGGAGTTCGGCAGCAGCACGCCGACATTCTCGCCGGGTGCGGTGCCGGTCTCGAGCTTGCGGCTCAGGACCTGCGCGCCGAGGATCAGCTTGCGATAGGTGAGCTTCGTGCCAAGCGCGTCCTCGATGATGACCTTGCCGGTGTCGCGGTCGCGATAGGCGTGTCCGAGCGCCTCGAACAGCGAGTGATCGAGCATGGCGTTCTTGACCATCGCGTCGATCATCACGTCCTGCAGCGCGGCGCCGGCGGCGTTGCGGCGGGCCTTGCCTTTCAGCTCCGAATCCACCGGCAGCTTGACCGGCGGCAGGATCGTCACCGTCACCCGCGGAAACCACGAGCGCTTGATCTGGCTGGAGTTGAGGTAGCTGAGATGCGAGCGCTGCGCGCCTTCGATGCGAACGGGTACCACCACGGCATCGGCCTTGTCGGCGATCATCGCGGTGCCGTCATAAACCTTCATCAGCGAGCCGGAGACGGTGATGCGTCCTTCCGGGAAGATGACGACCGGTTCGCCGGCAGCGACCAGCTTGATCAGGTCGCGCGCGGCCAGCGGCTTGGTCGGGTCCATGGTGTAGTGCTTGACCACGCGCAGGAACGGTTTTGCCCACCAGGCCTTGGCGATGCCGGTATCGACCGCGAAGCTCGCGTCGATCGGCAGCACGGCGTGCAGCAGCGGGCCGTCGATCAGGCTGACGTGGTTGGGCGCGATGAGCATGCGCGTGCCCGGAGGCGGCAGGTTCTCGAGCCCGCGCACTTCGGTGCGGAACAGCGCGCGGAACAAGAGCGCACCGAAATCGCGCACGCCTTCCTTGCCCCATTTGGTCAGCACGAACCACACCGCGCCGAAGCTGGCGAGGCCGAGGCCGAGGAAGATCCAGCCGACATGCAGGCCGGCCGCCTGGAGCAGCGCGACGAACAGCGAGCCGACCACCATGAAGGCCGCCTGCAGCACGTTGCCGGCGGCGATGATGCGGGCACGCTCGTTCGGCGCCGACCAGGCCTGCACCGCAGCGAAGGACGGCACGACGAACAGGCCGCCGCCGAAGGCGAAGGCGACGAAGTCGACCAGCATGCGCAGGCCGGCGAAGGAGGTCGCGAAATCAACCGCGGCGATGTCGTTCCCCTTCACGGTGACGCCGATGGCCCAGGCGAGGTCGATGCCGGCAAACCCCATCATGATGGCGCCGATTGGCACCAGCGCGAGGTTGGGGCGAACATGGCTCAGGCTGGCGGCAAACAGCGAACCGATGGCGATGCCAATCGCGAAGATCGCAAGACACAGCGTCACGACGCCTTCGCTGCCGCCGACGACGTCCTTCACCAGCGCCGGCAACAGCGACAGCACGATGGCGCCGACCAGCCAGAACCACGACACGATCACGGTGCCGTCCCACAGACGGTGGTCGGCATGGAGTGTCCTGAGCAGGCCGAGCGTCGAGGTCCAGGGATTGGCATCGACGGGCAGATCAGGCGCGGAGGGCGTTGTCTGCGGAATGCGGGAGGCGAAGGCCCAGGACAGCAGGGCCAGCACGACCACGGCCGATGCGACCCAGCCCATATGCGCGGAGCCTGCGACGAATTGGCCGCCGGCGACGGTGCCGAGCAGGATCGCCATGAAGGTCGCGCCTTCGACGAGCGCGTTGCCGGTGGCGAGCTCGCCGAGCGCGAGCTGGTCCGGCAGCATGGAGTATTTCACCGGGCCAAACAGCGCGGCGATGATGCCGAACAGTGCAAGCGCGGTGAACAGCAGCGGCACCGAGTGCATGAAGAAGCCGGCAGCGGCGAAGGCCGCCGCGAAGATCTCGGCGAACTTCAATCGCCTTGCGACGACCGATTTGACGTATTTGTCGGCCAGCTGACCGCCGAGCCCGGACAGGATGAAATACGGAAAGATGAAGACGGCGCCTGCCACCGTTACCAGGGCATCACCGTGGCCGGTCGCGGCGCTGTAAAGCAGGATGATGACGAGTGCGTTCTTGAGCACGTTGTCATTGAGCGCCGAGAAAAATTGCGCCCAGAACAGCGGCGCAAAGCGGCGTGACGACATCAATTCCCTGATCATGACTAGTCCTGTTTTGGAAAGGCAGCCTGAGGTTGTTACGTTGCTGGTCGAATGTCACGACCGGACGGGTTTGGGAGGAACGATTGCAGGGCGAACATGGTCGCCGGCCTGCCGTGTCCCCTCGGTCCCTCCGATCCTGTTGGTCTCCAAGTGATCTCGTTAGGTTCGCAAATATCCGGTCGCGGCCGCAGGACGGGCGAAAATGCCGCGCCTATCGCATAGCGCCTCGGCCGATAAGGAAAAGCTGAACCGAAGCGTCGATATCAGCCGAATCGGCCGGCAATGTCTGGACATAGTAAGTCCTTTGTTGTGATCGGCCGTTGCATTCGAGCGGACCCACATGCGGCCTCGGCTCACGTGAGGTGTGCGAGATGGCGAAAGGGGTTGAGGCGCCCCAGCAGGCTGAGGCGGCGTCCCTCGTGACGGGCACGGGCGCGGCTGGCCCGCCACATCCGGAAGGTCGCGCGGCGCTCGGTCAGCACGCCGGCGATGTCGCAGGCATTGGCGATGCGATCGATCGGGGCCATGGCGAACCGCAACAGGGCGCGGCCAAACCCGGTCACGAGCGCGGCGGCGTCATCGAAGAAGGTGGAGGCAATATCAACAGCGAGGGTTTGCATTTTGCAGGTCTCCAGGTTAATTTGAACAATGTTCACATGAGTAGCTTGAAAATGAACAATGTTCAAGAAGAATCGCTGCGGGATCAAAAAAAATTTCGCAGGCGGCTCCAGATCCTGGAGATCGCCCGCAGCATAATCGCGGCTAAGGGATTGAGATCATTGAAGGTTCGGGATGTGGCCGATGCCGCCGGCTGCTCCGTCGGCAGCGTCTATAACGAGTTCGGCGACTTCGATGGGGTGATCCTGACCGTCAACAGGGAGACGGTTCAGGCGCTCACGGCGCGGCTAGGCGCGGTTCCAGCTGAGGATCCGGTTCGCCAGCTTTATGGCTTGGCCGAGACCTATCTCGATTTCTTCGCCGAGAACGCCAATCTGCTGCGCTCGCTGTTCGAGCATCGGATGGAGGACGACCGTCCGTATCCCGACGACATCCTTCAGATGGTGATGGACGCCTTCGCGCTGATGCATCCGCCCCTCGTGCGGGTGCTGCCTGATGCGGATGACGTGAAGATCGCGCTGCTGTCACGCACGCTGTTTTCCGCGGTCCATGGCATCATCTCGCTCGGTCTCGAGGAGCGTATGGTCGCGGTGCCGCCGCAGATGCTGCGCCAGCAGGTGACGCAGTTCCTGGACGCGCATCTTCTGGGTCTCGGAGTCCTGCCGGCACGGTAGCGGCTGATGTCACGCGCGGGCGGCTTCACGTGGCCGCGCGGCGACGAGGACGATGTCCGCGTTCCCGTTGTCGACCTGAACCCGGTTGCGTCCCTTCTCCTTGGCGCGATAGCAGGCGGCATCGGCCCGACGCATCGCCTCCTCCAGCGTGGTGTCGCGGTCGGTGATGCAGGCGACGCCGATGCTGCCGGTCACCGCAAAGCAGCGATCCTCCCAGGCGAAGCTGAACAGTTCCAGCGACCGTCGCAGCCGTTCGGTGATATCGACCGCGTCGTAGGGCGGACATTGCGGCAGGATCAGAGCGAATTCATCACCGCCGAGCCGGGCGACCAGATCGCGCGGAAGCCGATCCTGCTGCAACAGCTGCGCGACCTGGCACAGCAGCCGATCGCCGGCGAGATGGCCGCAGCTGTCGTTGACGTTCTTGAACTGGTCGAGGTCGAGCAGGATCAGGCTGAGCGAACCGGTCGCGTTTTTGTCGAGTTCGCTTTGCAGGCGTGCCTCGAAGGCGCGGCGGTTGGCGAGGCCCGTGAGCCAGTCGTGCGATGCCTGAAAGGCGAGGCGCTCCTTCTCCGCATGCAAGGCATCCTCGAATGCCTGCCGTTGCAACACCAGTCGCCGCGTGTGCCAGATCAGGAGCAGGATCAGCGCTGCGGCGGTGACGATGTTGACGAAGGTCAGAGTCACCTTGATGGTGCGAGAGCCTTCGCCGAGAGCGGTCGAGAACCGCTCGGCATGTCCGGTAAACTGCTTGTTCAGCTCGGAAAGCCGCGACGACAGGAATTGCAGGCGATCGGCATTGCTGACAGGGCCGTCCTTCAGCTCGCTGCGGATCACTTCACCGAAGATGCTGAGCTCCAGCAGCATCGGATCGGTGGCAGCCCATTCCCGGATCGCCTCCTGAAAGAAGTTGATGCCGCTGAAATAGCGGAACAACCAGATCATGCCCGGAATATCGTCGGGATGATTGCCGCCCTGCCGAAAGCCGATACGGGCGGCCTCGATATCGACCCGATCGCCCTCGAGGGCCCACCTTGCATATTCGTCGCCGATCGGGACAGCGAGCGAGGTCTGATATTGCGCGAACTGGCCGGCCTCGCCCGAATGCAGATACAGATTGAGGAAATAGACAGCGTTCTTCTGCGAGCGCGACCACACCGCCTCGCCCGCGACATAGGCGCGGACCGACGACATCACTTCCAGGCTGAATCCCGCGATCGTCGCCTGGAGCATCACAACCATGACGAACGGCGAGACGAGCTTGATGACGTGAAGGAAGCTGCGTTCCTTCGCCGACGTTGCTGTTCTGCGAAACACTGCGTTCCCCAAATCGCTCAACGACCCCAGCGGAGCGTCGGCTGATAACGCGGATTACGCGGGAACGCTGCTTAACTCGACCTGAAAAAGTCGCAGGACCGTCTTGAAGGGTGAAGGCGTTGTGAAACCGATATCGCAAATGCGATCGAGCCGGAACCTCCAAGGCATCGGCGTGCCGATGCCGGAGAATCCGGTCTTTGCGATTTACTCGATCGAGAGGATTTGGCCGATCGCTAGACCAGCACCGGCTGACGCACGCGCCCGGCATCGCCGAACACGCGCAAATAGCGCTCGATCTCGGAGGGCATCCCGGTCGCCTTCTCCGGATTATCGGAGAGCTTGACGGCCGGACGTCCGTCCACCGACGACACCTTGCAGACCAGCGAGATCGGATCGAGATTGAACGAGCCGTCCGGCGCGCAGCCGACGAAGTCGTTGGTCAGGTTGGTGCCCCAGCCGAACGAGAGCCGCACGCGGCCGGCGAAGTGGTGATAGGTCTCCTCGATCGAGCCGACGTCCATCGCGTCGGAGAAGACCAGCAGCTTGTCCTTGGGGTTGCGGCCCTTCTTCTGCCACCACGCGACGATCTCCTCGCCGGCCTGGATCGGCGGCGCGCTGTCGGGGCGGAAGCCGGTCCAGTCGGCAACCCATTCCGGCGCATCGCGCAGGAACGCCTTGGTGCCGAAAGCGTCGGGCAGTGCGATCAGGAGATTGCCGCCATAGGTCTGGCGCCACTGGTCGAGGATGCGGTAGGGCGCCCAGCGCAGTTCCTCGTCGTCCTTGGCGAGCGCGGCCGCGACCATCGGCAGCTCGTGGGCATTGGTGCCGATGGCTTCGAGATCGTTGTCCATCGCCAGCAGCACGTTGGACGTTCCGATGAAGGAGGAGCCGAGCCCTTCCTTCACCGCTTCCACGCACCAGCGCTGCCAGAGAAACCCGTGGCGGCGGCGGGTGCCGAAGTCGGACAGCCGCAAATTCTCCAGCTTGCGCAGCCGCTCGACCTTGGTCCACAGCTTGGCCTTGGCGCGGGCATAGAGCACATCGAGCTCGAAGCGGCCGCGGCCCTTGAATGCCGCGCGGGAGCGCAACTCGTTGAGGATGGCGAGCGCCGGAATCTCCCACATCGAGGTGTGGGTCCACGGACCGTGGAAGTGCAGCTCGTACTGGCCCTCGACCTTGCGCAGCTCGTATTCGGGAAGGCGGAATTCGGCGAGCCAGCGGATGAAGTCCGCTGAGAACATGTGGGTCTTGCCGTAGAAGGTGTTACCGGCGAGCCAGATCAGCTCCTTCTTGGTGAAGCGGATGGTGCGGGCATGGTCGAGCTGGGCGCGCAGCTCGCCTTCGTCGATGATCTCGGCGAGCCGGACATGGCGCGAGCGGTTGATGACCGAGAATGTCACCTGCTGATCCGGGTAGTCTTCCCGAATCATTTGTAACATCAATAGCTTGTAAAAGTCGGTGTCCAGCAGGCTGCGGATGATGGGATCCAGCCGCCAGCTGTGATTGTAGGTTCGGCTCGCAATATCGGTCACTGTCATGGCCGAATTCTAGCGTGGCCGCCCGCGCGCAACCAGTGGGTTTGGCGAGGGGCAGGCCCCCGCCTTAAGATCCGCGACGGCTTCTACATCGCGTCGAACTGTCCGGTGAGCGTGACGCGCGGGCCGTGCGTGTAGCGGTCCGGCGTGAGGCTCGCGCCGGAGGAGCCGGCCTGGTTGAACACGTTGATGAATGCATCGAGCCGGTAGCCGGCACCAAGCTTCAGGTTTTGTGTCACCCAATAGGACAGGCCAACCTGGATGTCGGCGCTCAGCACGCCGGCAAACAACCGATCGCCGCCGGTGTTGAGGGTGTTTGTGATTGGGAAGAGAGCCGAGAGATACGATGGCGTGATCGAACTCGTGTTTCTCGAGCTATTCGTCGATTGCTGCCGGCCGAACAGAATGGCGGCGTCACCCGCATAATCGAACGACCATTTGCCGGCAAAGGGGATTGACCCTTCGACGCCGATGAGGGGGCCGGCGCCGAGGAAGCTGGCGCGTGCTTCGTTGATTGTCGAGGTCGTGGCGGAAAAGGCGGTGACCGCTGGAAATCCGGGGACCACGATCGGTGCGACACCCGCGGCCGTCGCGACCTGAACGTCCGAATTCGAACTCCGCGTGACGAATTCGGCAACGCGAACGCCGCCCTTGAGCTGAAGCGCACTCGGGCCGCTGCCGGCGATCTCGCGTCCGACCGCGAGATCAGCGAGCCAGTGTGTTTCCTTGTAGTCAGCCGCCCAGGTCTCCGAGACTGTCAGGCTGCCGGCTCCGAAGTTGCCGGTTAGCGATGTCGAGTCGAGGCCGGTGGTCTTGCCACCTTCGCCGTAACGGAACTGACCGCTGATGTGCCAGGGTGAGCCGCCGAAGCGATAGTCGAAGCCGACAGCCGATTCCCAGCCGATTTTGGGCGTTAGGTCGAACTGACCGGGGAGACCATAGAAGCTGGAGATCGGATCGCCGCCGCTCCAGATCGCACCGCCTTCGATCCAGGCCCTGAACAGCGCTGGAGCGGCCATCGGCGGCGCCTTGACCGGGAAGTCGGCGGCATAGGCCTGCAGGGGGTCCTTGCGCGGTTGCGATGCTGCCGACACGGCAGGAGAGTTTTGCCGCGGTGATCGGGGTGCGGTTCCGGCAGGTTCGGCCGCCGCGCGCAGGCCCCGCGATTTCAGCCGGGCGTTCTCTTCGGCCAGCCGCTGGTAGTCGCGCAATGCCGCGTTTTCCTTGCGGATCGCCGCATTCTGTCGTTCCAGCAACGCGAGACGGGCGTTAACGTCTTCGAGTTCTCCGCCGGAGGCAGCTGCCGCCGTCAATGCCGCGGATGCACCCAATACGATCGCCAGAGTCTTTTTCATTGTATTCACCTCGTCCCACCAGTGGCGGGACCGTGGCGCCGAATCGCGGGCCTCGCATCAACCGTACGGTTGAAGTCGGCCGATCATCACGACCGGGGAGGAATTTCCGGACCTGGGTGTGGCCGATCGGACGCAGGTGATGCGTTCAGCCGCCTGCCACCGTGGCCGCGACGGCCTCGAGCCGGCTCCTGATCCAGCGATGCGCCGGGTCTTTCTGATAGCGCTGATGCCAGACCATGAACATCGGCAGTTCCGCGAGCGTGCGCGTGCGCGAGGCCAGTGGAATCTGGACGTGCGCAAAGCCGCGCATCACGCCGGATGCCAGCAGGCTCGGCATGCTCGCCAGCATTTGCGAGCCGCGCAGGAACGAGGGCACGCCGGAGAAGCTCGGCACCGAGATGGCGATATCGCGGTGAAAGCCATTCGCGGCGAGCCGGCGGTCGAAGTCGAGCCGCTCATTGTCGGTATAGACGACGGTGATGTGACGCGCGCCGAGATAGGCGCCGCGGCCTGATGGTGCGGCGCGCGTCTTGGGATCGTAGTAGCAGACGTAATGATCGCTCAGCAGCCGCTTCTGCACGATGTCGATGCCGGATGGCGGCAGCGGCGTGATCATGAGGTCGCAGCGATTTTCGCGCAGCATGGCGGGCGAGGGCGATTGCGACGGGATCACGCGCAGGTCCAGGTTCTTCACCTGCGCGGCGACGTGCCCGAAGAAGCCAGGCAGCAGCAGGTCTCGCTGGAAATCATTGGCGGCGATCGTCAGGGAAAGCTGCGCGCTCGCGGGTTCGAAGGTGACGCCGCCGGCAAAGCTACGCATCTCGTCGATCAGTGAGCGCGCCTTCGTGGCCAGTGCCTGGGCATGGGCGGTTGCGACAATGCCGCGGCCGGATTTTGCGAACAGCGGATCGCCGACGATCCGCCGCAGCTTGTTCAGGGCGTGACTGACGGCGGATTGGGTCAGGCCGAGGCGGGTCGCGGCTGCTGTCACCGAGCCTTCCTCAAGCACAGCGAGGAACAATTCGAGGGCGTGGCCGTCGAGGGCCAAATGATCGATTTTGTTCATGGAATTCATTATAATCGATCTATTTATCTTGAGAATAGGGGACGGCATTATCGTTCAATAAGCCGCGCATCCGGGTCCCCGGGGCGCCCAAGGGAGAGACAACGCCGATGAATGTCCAGGCGCCAGCCTTGCAGGATCCCCGCCTCAACCGCCCCGAGCCATTTACGCCGCGCGACGGCGGCTTCTTCCAGCGCGACCGCTCCATCCATCCGCCGGCCTATGCGCCCGGCTACAAATCCTCGGTGCTGCGCTCACCGCGCCAGTCGCTGCTGTCGATCGAGAACTCGGTCTCTGACATCACGGGGCCGGTGTTCGGTCACAACGATCTCGGCCCGCTCGACAATGACCTGATCCGCAACTACGCCAAGGACGGCGATCCCGTCGGTGAGCGCATCATCGTCCATGGCCGCGTGCTGGATGAGACCGGCCGCGGCGTGCCGAACACGCTGGTGGAGTTCTGGCAGGCCAATGCCGGCGGCCGCTACCGGCACAAGAAGGACACGTATCTGGCGCCGATCGATCCGAACTTCGGCGGCTGCGGCCGCGCGCTGACGGACGACACCGGCTACTATTGTTTCCGAACCGTGAAGCCGGGCCCCTATCCCTGGCGCAACTTCGTCAACAGCTGGCGTCCCGCCCATATCCACTTCTCGGTGTTCGGCTCGGGCTTCGCGCAGCGGCTGATCACGCAGATGTACTTCGAGGGCGATCCGCTGATTCCGATCTGCCCGATCCTGACGACGATCCCGGACAAGGACGCGCTCGAGCGCCTCGTTGCGCCGCTCGACCTCAACGCCTCGGCGCCGTTCGATTCGCTCGCCTACCGCTTCGATATCGTCCTGCGCGGCCAGCGCTCCACCTATTTCGAAAATCGCCCGGAAGGAAACTGAGCCATGCCGCAACCGCTCAACTACCTCAAGGAAACCGCCTCGCAGACCGCCGGGCCCTACGTCCATATCGGCCTGATCCCGGCCATGGCGGGCTTCGATATCTTCGAGAAGAATTTTTCCAACGTGCTGGCGACGCCGAATACGCTGGGCGAACGCATCACGCTGGAAGGCAAGGTGCTCGACGGCAGCGGCTCGCCGCTGCGCGACGTGCTGCTGGAGATCTGGCAGGCCAACGCGGCCGGTCGTTACAACCATCCGGCCGATCGCTCCGCCGGCGCGCTGGATCAGGATTTCCGCGGCTGGGGCCGCGGCGGCTCTGATTTCGAGAGCGGGGTGGTGACGTTCGAGACCATCAAGCCGGGTGCCATCACCGACAAATCAGGGCGCAAATGCGCGCCGCACGTCAACGTCTGGATCGTCGCGCGCGGCATCAATATCGGCCTCAACACGCGACTCTATTTCTCCGACGAGGAAGCCGCCAATGCCGCTGATCCCGTGCTCAACCTGGTTGAGCCGCCGGTGCGTCGCAAGACGCTGATCGCCACACGCAGCGAGCGCGCCGGCAAGGCCGTGTATTCCTTCACCATCAATCTGCAGGGGCCGGACGAGACGGTGTTCTTCGACGTCTGATCGATCCTGCTCAAGAGCGGAAACGGCCCCATCCCAGGATGGGGCCGTTTCTGTTGGTGCGATCCGTGAAGCTAGAAGCCGGTGGGTCCGACCGCTCCGATCCAGTGCCTGACCTTGCTGCGATCCTTTTCGTCCATATAGAAGAAATGGACCATCGTCGGCCTGACGGCTGCGATATTGGGGTCGTCGAAGCGCATCGCGACCTTTCCGTGGAATATTTTCAGCTCCGGGCTATCCCAGAACTCGACGACGTCGTGGAGCGCCGTGAAGCCGCGGTCGATGAATTGGCGCAGATTGTTGCGGATCGCCTCACGGCCGTGCCAGTCGGCGACGCCGAGATTGCAGATGGCATCGTCGGCGAAACAGTCGAAACCCTTGCCAAAGGTCTTGTCGTCGATCTCCTTCCACATCGCGAGCAGCCATTCGGGCGGCGCAGTCTTGGTGAAGGTCTTCGTGGTCATTGTCTCTCCTCGAGGCTGGACAGCACCAACATAACCGGGCAAGCTTTGGCGCAAATGCCAAAGACCCCTCGCTTCTCGCCAAGTTCCAATTCACCACCCGCGCGGAACTGCGCGCGGGTGGTCGAAGTGCTGGCCTATCCATCGGTGCAACTGCTTGACGTCACCGGGCCGCTCCAGGTGTTCGCGACCGCCAACGAGCAGATGGTGGAGGCAGGCGGAGCGCCGCCTTACGTCCTTCGCGTGGTGGCGAAGGATTGCGCGCGCGTGACGGCGTCGTCAGGGCTCGAGATCGCTGCGCAGCCGCTTCCGCGTGGCAACAGTGCGCTGGACACTCTGGTGGTCGCAGGCGGCCCCGGAGTTGATCTCGCCGCCTCCGATCCGGCGTTGCTGGATTGGCTGCGGCAGCGGATGAAGAAGGCGCGGCGCGTGGCGTCGGTCTGCACCGGCGCATTTCTGCTCGGTGCGTCGGGCGCGCTCGACGGGCGGCGCGCGGTGACCCATTGGTCGTATTGCGACGAGCTCGCAAAGCGTTTCCCGGCCGTGCGCGTCGAGCCCGATCCGATCTTCGTGCGCGACGGCTCGATCTGGACCTCGGCCGGCGTGACTGCGGGCATCGATCTGGCATTGGCCCTGGTCGAGGAGGATCTCGGCCGCCCCATGGCGCTAGCTGTGGCGCGCTATCTCGTCGTGTTCCTGAAGCGACCCGGCGGACAGGCGCAGTTCAGCGAGGCACTGTCGCTGCAGTCGGCCGAGGACGAATTCGGCGCGCTGCATCAATGGATCAGCAAGCATCTCGGCGGCGATCTCTCTCTGTCCAGACTGGCGCGCGAAGCCGGCATGAGCGAACGCAGCTTCAGCCGCCACTACGCCAAGGCCACCGGACTGACGCCGCTCCGGGCCGTCGAGCGGCTGCGGGTGGAGGCTGCGCGACGGATGCTGTCGGAGACGCGCCTGCCGGTGAAGCGGATATCGCAGCGCTGCGGTTTCGGGTCCGAAGAGACCATGCGCCGCAGTTTCTTGCGCGTGCTCGCGACCGTGCCGCAGGACTACCGTCGGAGATTCAGCGCGTAAGTCCGATGCGTCCGGAATTCTATTCGTCGCCGTGAAGCTGCGCGCGAAAGGCACGCGGCGACAGTCCGGTCGCCGCGGCATAGACCCGGCTGAAATAGGCGGGATCCTCGAAGCCGAGAGCGTAGGCGATCGTCGAGACCGGCAGGTTGGTATAGACGAGGTTGCGCCGTGCCTCGCGGATCAGCCGGTTGAGGATCAGATGCGAGGCGGTGTCGCCGGTCGCCACGCGCGTAAGGCGGTTGAGATGGGTCGGCGTGATCGCCAGTGCCTTCGCATAGTCCGCGACGGTCCAGCGCTCCAGATGATGCTGTTCGAGCAAGGCCTCGAAGCGGCGAAACAGATTTGTCTCGGCATTGCCAGTGCCGCCGCTTTGGCCCGTCAGCGCGCGTGCGACGAGCCCGATCATGGCGGCCGACAGCGCGCGCAGCACGTGGGCGCGCCCGAAATCGCGCCCGGCGTGCTCGGCAAAGATCTGCTTCATGGTGGCGCGGATCTGCGGGGTGCCGCGCACCACGGCCGAGCGCGACAGTACGCCGCGCAGACCCTCGGCGGCGAGCAGCGCCTCGTCGAGAATTTCCCCGGCGATGGTCAGCACCCAGCCTTGGGTTCCCGGCACGAAGCTGAAGCCGTGAACATGGCCGACCGGCACGTTGACGATCTGCATCGGCTTCAAGAGCACTACGCGTCCGTCGAGCGTCGCTTCGCCGCCGCCGCGCTCGATCAGCAGCACCTGGTGCAGCCGGGCATGCCGGTGCACGGCCAGGGTCCAGTCATGCAGCACCGAGCGCGAAGCAATTGTCTCGCAATGCACGACGTCGGGCAGATCGCCGGCCTCGCCGAACAGATTGTAGACCCGGATGGCCGGGGCCGATGCTGCTGTCCTCATGTTCGAATAGTACAAGACAATGGCGAAAGCCTCCATCGGTCGGAACAGCGAAATCTGCAAAAAAGTACCGACGGGAGGACGAAAAAATGAAAGTTCAGGTCTGCATCATCGGCGGTGGGCCGTCCGGGCTGCTGCTGTCCCAGCTCCTGCACCTGAAGGGCATCGACACCATCGTGCTGGAGAAATACAGCCGCGAGCACGTGCTGGCGCGCATTCGCGCCGGCGTGCTCGAGCACGGCTTCGCCAGGCTGATGCGCGAGGCGCAATGCGGCGAGCGGATGGACCGCGAGGGTGAGATCCACAACGGTTTCGAGATCGCTCATGACGGCGTGCTCTCCCACATCGATCTGCACAAGCATTCCGGTGGCAATTCGGTGCTGGTCTACGGCCAGACCGAGCTGACGCGCGATCTCTACGAGGCGCGCGACCGGCTCGGTGGCAAGGTCGTGCACAATGCCGAGGACGTGACGCCGCACGATCTGACGTCGGATCGGCCTTACGTGACCTATCGGTCGAACGGTGCAACGGTCCGCGTCGACTGCGATTACATCGTCGGCGCCGACGGATTTCACGGCGTCAGCCGCAAATCGATCCCGAAGGACGTGCTGCGCGAGTACGAGAAGGTCTACCCGTTCGGCTGGCTGGGGGTGCTGTCGCGCACCAAGCCGGTGTCGCCGGAGCTGATCTATGCCAAGCACGAACGCGGCTTTGCGCTCTGTTCGCTGCGCTCGCAGGTGCTGAGCCGCTATTACGTTCAGGTGCCGCTGACCGACAAGGTCGAGGACTGGAGCGACGATGCGTTCTGGGCCGAGCTGAAGCGTCGCCTGCCTGATGACGTCGCTGCGCGGCTGGTCACCGGTCCATCGATCGAAAAGAGCATCGCCCCACTCCGCAGCTTCGTCGCGGAGCCGATGAGCTACGGCCGCCTGTTCCTCGCCGGCGACGCCGCCCACATCGTGCCGCCGACCGGCGCGCGCGGCCTGAACAGCGCGGGCTCGGATATCTATTATCTCTACCACGCCATGCTCGCACACTATCAGGATCGCGACGATTCCGGGCTCAAAGGCTATTCCGCCAAAGCCCTGGCGCGGATCTGGAAAGCGCAGCGCTTCTCCTGGTGGATGACGATGATGCTGCATCGTTTCCCCGATCGCTCCGAGTATGAAGACCGGCTCCAGCAGACCGAACTGGAATACCTGTTCTCATCCGAGACAGCGCAGCGGTTGCTCGCGGAGAATTATGTGGGGCTGCCGTTTTAGGCGAGCATCTTTGACACTTGCGATGCCGCCCCCTTCCTTCTTCCCTTGTGGGAGAAGGTGGCGCGAAGCGCCGGATGAGGGGTCTGCTTCCGCGATTATCATCGTTAGAGAGTCGCGCGCGGACAGATACCCCTCACCCGTCTCGCCGCCATGCGGCGAGCCACCCTCTCCCGCAAGGGGAAAGGGGCGACGGTGCGCTGGGCTCGCCGCTACTTCCCTTCCAGCTTGTTCACCGGCGTCCAGTCGGCGGGTGGTGGATTGGCCGCCAATGCTCTTGCACGTTTGGCAAAATATCGGCACGGCGGATCATCGCCGGCGGCGCTTTCAAACAGCTCGGCGGCTTTGGCGAAATTGCGCGCGCGCCAGGACGCAAGTCCATTGGCGTAAGCGGCTGCGCGCATGCCCTGCTCCTGCGTCTCGCGGTTCTTCTCGGCGAGCGGCTCGTACACAATGATCGGCTCGTCGCGTCCCTGCACCTTGACGGTGTCCAGCTCGCGCCAGGTATAGGCGCTGCGGCTCTGGTTCACGGTCGCCTCGGAGGCCATGATCACGGTACCGTAAAATTTGTTGGCGCCCTCGAGGCGCGAGGCGAGGTTCACGGTATCGCTCATGACGGTGTAGTTGAAGCGCCGGCGCGAGCCGATGTTGCCGACCACCGCTTCGCCGCTGTTCAACCCGATGCGGTGAGCAAGGCCGCGGTCTCGGAATGCGGGATGACTGCCGTTGAGCTCCTCGAGGCGGTCGCGGCATTGCAGGGCAGCGGCGACCGCGTGCTGCGCGTGATCGGGATCTTCGGCCGGTGCACCGAACATGGCGACGATGGAATCGCCGATATATTTGTCGACATAGCCGCCATGGCTTTCGATGATATCGGTCATCGCGGACAGATATTCGTTCATCAATGCGACCAGCTCGACCGGCGTCATCTTCTCGGCAATCGAGGAGAAGCCGGCGAGGTCCGAGAAGAACATGGTGATGTCACGCATCTCGCCGCCGAGCGCGGGCATCTTGCCGGACGCAACCATGCCCTCGATCACTTCGGGCGCGAGGTAGAACGCAAAGCTCTTGCGCAGGAAGCGCTCCTCGCGGTCGGCGATGACGAAGCGGTAGCCGATCATCATGGCGACGGCGGCGAGGCCTGCGAGCAGCGGCTCGGTCAGCGGAAGTGCGAAGGCATGGACGAAGGTGCCGACCGCGACGGCCGCATAGGCGGCGGACAGCGCCAGCCAGGTAATCAGGGCGCCGCCGGGTGCCAGCATGCAGGCGGCGCAAGCCATGATCGCCGCGAAGATGATCACCAGAAGCGGTCGCAGCGGGAAGCCGAGCTCGGTGACGGCATCATGCTCGATCAGGTTTCGCACCACCGTGGCATGGACGAAAACGCCCGCGATCTCGCTGCGGGCCTGTTGAGCGGGGCTTGCGGATGCAGGCAGGGTGCATCGCGGCGCCGGCGTCCCGTCATATCCACCCGACACGCGCATCGATGTGAGCTTGCGGTCGTCGAAGGTGAGGATGCTGCCGAGCAGCACGACCTTGCCATCGAAGGCGCGTCGGAAGAAATCGATGTCACCCTTCTCGACGCAAGCGCGCAAATCGGCAAAGGAATAGGTCGGAACATCCCGGCCCATGTTGCGGAAATTGAGCGTCAGCGTATTCGGCACCGCGCTCGGGATGACGTAGCCGGAGAGTGTCGTCTGACCTGAAGGTGCAGTCTCTGCCGTTGCGCCGAGCGCGCGCGAGGCAAGCTCGAACGCCATTGCCGGAACAGGCTTGCCGTCGATGGAAAAGCTGAAGGGCATCCGTCGAATTACGTCGTCGGGGTCGGTGTAAACGTTGAGGGCGCGGATATTGGCTTTTACCATCAGCTGCTGCGCGCGATCGGGGCGCTCCGGATGGTCATTGCTCAGTCGCTCGCCGAGCACCAGCTTGCCGGCGTCGGAGAGTTTTCTGAGGGCAATGAGGTAGTCCCGGTCAAATCCCTTCAATCGGCTGCCGAACGACGCGTCGCCGAACGGAATCTCCGACTGCTCGATCGAACTCGGAAAGATGACGTCGTAGCCGATCACCTTGGCGCCGCCCTCACTGATGCTCGCAAGCACGCGGCCGATCTCGCGCGTCCAGGTCTGTGTCGGAGATCCCTTGAAGGGTGGAGTATCGTAGGTCTCGCCGTCGATGGCCACGACCGCGACCGGCGATGCTAACGGATCGCGGCGATCGTCGACGAGCTTGCCGCGCAACGCCGTGAGGATGTCGAGGGAGAGACCTTGCAGCACTTGGAACGGCGGGGACGTGAAAGCTGCGCCCACAAGGAGCGCAATCGCGACCGCTGCAACGATGTCCCGCCTGCCGATCCGCCGCATCGTTGCTGTTGCTGTCAGTCTATTCGAACCGCAGCAGACGGCCGATGATCGGCGTCGGCGATGCGGTGGCGCTGGCATCGACCTGGAAGGTGTAGCGCTTGTTGCCGAGCGTCGCCAAATAGGTGCCGCCTGGCGTCAGCGACTTTCCGGTCTTGGTCATATCGTAGAATTTGCCGCCGACCATGATGTCGTTCTTGAGTGGCAGGGCGATTGTCGGCTCCTTGCCGTCGGTGCGCTCGATCGTGAGCGTGCTGCCGCCCTTGGCCTGGATCAACGGGGCTGTGCCGTAGATCGTCGGCAACTTCGACGGCGCGCCGCCCTTAACGTCGTTGCGCATGGTGCGGAACGTGGTTGCCGCGCTCTGGTTCGCCTCGCGCTCGGAGAGCTGCACGGCGTTGGCGTCGCACGGAACCTTGACGCGCTGGACATTGCCGAGCTGCACGGTGCTCTGCTCGGCGCCGACCAGCACGACGCCTTCGGTGATGGTCTCGCGAAGGCAGGATTTCAGATAGCTGAGCGTGACGCCGGCCTTGGGGCCGAGCTTGATGATCTTGCCCGGCGCCACGTAGTCCATGAATTCGATGCCCTCGACCTTGCCCTGGACGTCCTCGACGATCGCGGCCGGCGTCTCGGCGACGGCGGGGGCGGCGAGGCAAAACGTGCCGACGATGGCGCCGATCAGGGTTCTCATGACTGTCTCTTCCAGTTCGAACGGTGTGTGACTGATCCACGTCCCGACGCGAGCCTAGCAGGGGATGACGGAGCCAAGTGTGATCAGAATCACTCTTGGTGTTGTTGCAGCCTAGCAGGAACAGGTTCAAGCCTGTGATGACAGAAAAAGGCGCCGCGGCAAACCTTGACCCGCGGACGCGATGTCAAACCGCCGCTGCGGCGTCGGGCGCGCGGTCCTGGTCCGGGCGGCTGCCGTTCATGCCTAATATAAAGGGTGAGGGGGCGGCCTCGGATTTCTGGTGCGGCAGCGTCGTTTGCCCGGTGGCGATCCCGACCACCTCATCCCAGCGCGACAGGAAAGCCTCGACACAGGCCGGGTCGAACTGCCGTCCCGAGTTCTGGACCAGATAGTCACGCGCCACGTCCAGCGGCATTGGCTCTTTATAGGGGCGCCGCGTCGTCAGGGCGTCGAAGACGTCGGCGACCGCGACCACGCGCGCCGGGACCGGGATCTCGGCTGCCTTCAGCCCGTTTGGATAGCCGGCGCCGTCCCAGCGCTCGTGATGCCCTGCGGCAATTTGCGCTCCGAGCTGGATCAGCTCACAGCCCGAATCGGCCAGGATCTTCGCGCCGATCGTGGCATGGGTGCGGATGACATCCATCTCCTCGTCGGTCAACCGGCCGGGCTTGAGCAGGATGTTGTCGGGAATGGCGACCTTGCCGACGTCATGCAGGGGAGCCGCGAGATAGATGTCCCGGCAGAGCCGGGCCGGCAGCCCAAGCTGCTCTGCGATGATGCGGCTGTAGCGGGCGACCCGAAGCGTGTGCTCGCCGGTGTCGTTGTCGCGATACTCGACCGCGAGCGCGAGCCGCAGGATGATCTCTTCCTCGCGCTCGCCGAGCTTGCGCGTTGCGGCCGCGACTTCGCTCGCAAGATGTGCAGCGCGATCGTTGAGCTTGCGTACGGCTGCACCAAGCTGAATTAAATTCCGCAGGCGCACGGTCATCTCGACGCTCTGCGGCGCCTTGGGTAGGAAATCGGTTGCACCCGCCTGCAGCGCTTCCATCTTGACGTCGTCGGTCTGCCGCGACGTGATCATCGCGATCGGGATGTCGGCGCAGCCCGGCAGCGTGCGAAGCGTGCGGATGAAGCTGATGCCGTCCATGTGCGGCATCTCGTAGTCGACCAGTACGAGATCGAACACGCGCTCGCGCGCGCAAGCCAGCGCCTCGACGGGATCGAGGAAGGTTGTGGCCTCGACGAGGCCTTCCGCTTCGATATGACGTTTCAGGAAATTGAGGACAGAGCGGCTGTCATCAACCAGAAGCGCTTGGGTCAGCATCGGCGGCCGGACTCGTTCGGATGGCGAAGCACGGCCTCAACGAATAGCCCCCGTGATTTAACGTGGAGCAAACATGCGGGCGGCGGCGAACTGCTTCAACGTTGCGCGCAGCGCATGAGATTTGAGCGGCGCATGCACGCTTGCATGCATACGCGAGATTCTTCGGAATGTGACCCGTAGTTGTACGGGGGGCTCCATTAGGAGTTTGCATACTCTCCGACGCAAATAGTCAGCGTGTGGGATTCGCGTCATGCGGGCAGTGAATCCCGATGAAATTTGGGGGACGAATGTCGTCTGATGTGACCGAGCCGAAGTGGTCCCTGCGGCTGCCCGCCGATTGCAGCATTGCTGCGATCCGCAGCGTCTACGACCTGATCCGCGATGCGTTCGGTCGGCAGGACAGGCTCGAGATCGATTGCTCCAGCGTCGACAAGGCCGATGTCACCTCGATCCAGCTTCTGCTGTCGGCTGCCAAGACCGGCGATGCTCAAGGCCGCCCGGTCGTCCTGACTTCCTTTTCCCAGTCTCTGCGCAAGACCCTTCGCCGCGCCGGCTTCGCCAGCGATGCGATGATCGATCAGCACTTCCCGCAAAAGAAAGATGGCATCTAATGGCCACGATTCTCACGGTCGACGACTCTCCCAGTATCCGGCAGATGATCAAGGTCGTGCTCGAGCCGGCCGGTCACAGCGTGATCGAGGCCGGCGACGGCGCACAAGGCCTCGCCAAGGCGCAGGCCGGCAAGCTCGACCTCGTCATCACCGACCTCAACATGCCCGTCATGAACGGGCTGGAGCTGATCAAGGCGCTGCGCAAGCTGCCGAGCGCGGTGGGCATGCCCATCGTGTTCCTGACCACTGAATCAAATGACGCGGTGAAGCAGGAAGCCAAGAGCGCCGGCGCGACGGGATGGATCACCAAGCCGTTCAAGCCTGAGCAGTTGCTCGCCGTCGTCGCAAAACTGGTGCGCGCATGAGCGCGATGGACCCGACCGAGGTTTTCCGCCAGGAAGCCAGCGAGCTGTTCGAGGTCCTTGAAGGGGCCCTGCTCGATCTCGGCCAGCGTCCCGACGACCGCGAGCTGGTCGATTCCGCCTTCCGCGCCCTGCACACGATCAAGGGATCGGGTGCGATGTTCGGCTTCGACAAGGTCGCGTCCTTCACCCACGAATTCGAGACTGCCTTCGACCGCGTGCGCAAGGGCGAGATCAAGCCGACCCAGGAGCTGATCTCGGTCGCGCTCGCCGCCAAGGACTATATCCGCGCACTGATCGAGGATCCGCAGTCGACCGACGACATCATCGGCGAAGCCATCCTCGACGACCTCAAGCGCTTCGTGTCGTCGGATCAGCCCGCCGCTGCGGTCGCCGAGATCCTCGAAGCGCCGCCGCTCGCGCCCGTCGAGAGCAAGCAGGCCGGCTGGCATCTCTTTTTGGAATTCGAATCCCACATCCTGCGCAACGGATCGAATCCGCTCGATCTGCTGGACGATCTCTGCAAGCTCGGCCCCTGCTTCGTCGTCCCCGTCACCGACGGCATTCCGTTCCTCGACGAGATGGAGCCGGAAGACTGCTATCTGAAGTGGGACGTCAAGCTGCACGCGGCCTGCGACAAGGCCGCGATCGACGACGTCTTCATGTTCGTCTCGGACGAGATGAAGCTGACGCTCTCGCCGCTGGAGCAGGTCGAAGCGCCTGCGCCCGCTCCACTGTTCCAGCTCCTCGACGAGGAGCCGGCCGCGGCCGTCGAGATGCCCGCACCGGTGGTGGAGGCTGTTGCTGCGCCTGTTGCCGCACAGCCCGCCGCGAAAGCGGAGCCAAAGTCTGAACCGAAGCCGGAACCGAAGGCCGAAGCCAAGCGCGATGATCGCGGCATCGCCACGGTCCGCGTCCAGGCCGAGCGTCTCGACGAGCTGATGGATCGCGTCGGCGAGCTCGTCATCGCCCAGGCGCGGCTGACCCAGCTCGCGGCCTCCGGTTCCGATCTCTCGATCAAGATGATCGCCGAGGAGATCGAGCGGCTCGCCTCCTCCCTGCGCGACACCACGATGGGCGCGCGCATGGTGCCGATCGGCTCGCTGTTCGGCCGCTTTCGCCGCCTGATTCACGATCTGTCGCGCGACCTGTCGAAGCCGGTCGAGTTCGTCACCACCGGTGAGGATACCGAGCTCGACAAGACCATGATCGAGTGCCTGGCCGATCCGCTGGTGCATTTGATCCGCAACGCCATCGACCATGGTATCGAGGACACTGCGACCCGCACGGCCAACGGCAAGACCGAGCAGGGCCGCATCGAGCTCGCGGCCGTGCATTCCGGCGCGCAGGTGCTCGTCACCGTGAAGGACAATGGCGGCGGCCTCAACACCGCGCGCATCCGTGCCAAAGCCGAAGAGCAGGGCCTGATCGCAGCCGGGGCCGTGCTCTCCGATCACGAGATCCACCAGTTCCTGTTCCATCCGGGCTTCTCGACCGCCCAGACCATTTCGGCGTTGTCCGGCCGCGGCGTCGGCATGGACGTCGTCAAGCGCACCATCGAGAACATGCGCGGCTCGATCGACCTGTCGACGCGGCCGGGCCAGGGCACCACGGTGACGCTGCGCCTGCCGCTCACGCTCGCGATCATCGAAGGTCTCTTGATCCGCGTCGGCGAGGGCCGCTACATCATCCCGCTGTCGGCGGTGGAGGAATGCATCGAGCTGACCGCCGAGGACGAGCGCTCCCGTGGGCGCAACTTCCTCAATGTGCGCGGCAACCTCGTGCCCTTCCTGCGCCTGCGGGAGATCATGTCGTCGTCGGGCACGCCTGATCGGCACCAGAAGACGATCATCATCTCGACTGGCGAGACTCATGTCGGCCTCGTCGCCGATCAGATCATCGGCAACCACCAGACCGTGATCAAGTCGCTCTCCAAGCTGCATTCGGACGTCACCATCTTCTCCGGCGCGACCATCCTGGGTGACGGCACGGCGGCGCTGATCCTCGACGTGGCGCAGCTCGTCGCGCTGGCGCAGTCGAAGGTCGAGAAGCAGCATATCAGCGAGGCGGCGTGATGACCCACGGACAGGCAGCCGAACAGCAGGCCGACGCCATGCAGGTCGTCATGATCGGCCTCGGCGAGGAGAAATTCGCGCTCGATGCCGGCCTCGTGCGCGAGATCATCGACCCGGTGCCCGTGACCAAGGTCGCGGGCGCGCGGGCCTTCGTTCCCAGCGTGATCAATGTGCGCGGCAACGTCATTCCGCTAGCCGATCTGCGCATCCGTTTCGGCATGCCGCAGCTCGAGGATTCCGCCGACACGCGCATCGTGGTCATCGAGCTCGAGCTCGACGGCGAGCCGGTGCTGGTCGGCGTCACCGCCGACAAGGTCTATGAGGTCACGGAGATTTCGCAGACCGACGTGCAGCAGACGCCCCGCGTCGGCATGCATTGGAAGCCGGAGTTCATCCGCTTCATCGCGAAATGGCGCGAAGAATTCGTCATCGTTCCCAACATGGAACGCATTCTGAATTGAATTGAGTCTCGGGGCGAGACTGGGTCTAGGGGGCGGGATATGAGATTCACGGTCAAGGCAAAGCTTGCCAGCGCGTTCGGTCTGGTCATCGTCCTGTCAATGGTCGCCGGCAGCGTCGCTTATGTGAAGCTCGGCGACATGATGGCCACCGCCGACAGCATGGTTCTGCGCGCCAAGCGCATGGAGAAGGCGACCGAAGTCGAGAAGAACATTCTCATCCAGCTTCGCGCGGAAAAGAACGCCATCATCGGCGACGAGCACGAGGTCGAGCTGGCTGCCGCGGACGCCGCCAAGCGTCGCGAGGCCGCCTTGAAGACCAAGGACGAAGTCTACGCATTGGCGAGCGAGGCGGGCAAGAAGCTCCTCGACGGCTTTGCCGTGTCTTACGCCAAGATGAATGCCTATCAGGAAGAGACGATCCGGATCGCCAAGACCGACAAGGTAAAGGCAGCGGAGCGCTCGACCAACGAAGGCCGCAAGGTGGTGAACGAAGCGCTCGAGTCGATGGGCGCCTATGTCGAGAACACCAAAAAGCAGATGGCCGAGCAGGCTGCGGTGTCGAAAGAAGAGGGGCACCAGGCGCAGTTCCTGCTGATGACCCTTCTCGGGATCTCGCTGATGGTTGCGATCGCCGCCGCCTTGTGGATTTCGATCTCGATCAGCCGTTCGCTCGGTCGCGCAGTCGGTCTTGCCGGCGCGGTCGCCGATGGCGATCTCAGCCAGTCCATTCCCTCGGCCAGCAATGACGAGATTGGAGATCTCACCAAATCGCTCAACATCATGGTCGAGAAGCTCCGCCAGATCGTCTCCGAAGCCCTGACTGCGGCGCAGAACGTCTCGGCCGGCAGCCAGGAGCTCTCGGCGAGCGCCGAGCAGCTCTCGCAGGGCGCGACCGAGCAGGCCTCGTCCGCCGAGGAAGCCTCCTCCTCGATGGAAGAGATGGCCTCGAACGTCAAGCAGAACGCCGACAACGCCAACCAGACCGAGAAGATCGCGGCGCAGTCGGCCAAGGACGCCGAGGCCAGCGGCGTTGCCGTCGGCCGTGCCGTCCAGGCGATGCAGACCATCGCCGAGAAGATCACCATCGTGCAGGAGATCGCACGCCAGACCGACCTGCTGGCGCTGAACGCCGCGGTCGAGGCCGCCCGCGCCGGCGAGCATGGCAAGGGCTTTGCGGTGGTCGCTTCCGAAGTGCGCAAGCTCGCCGAGCGCAGCCAGGCTGCCGCGGCCGATATCGGCACCTTGTCGACGGAGACCGTGAAGGTCGCGCAGGAGGCCGGCGACATGCTGTCGAAGCTGGTGCCCGACATCAAGAAGACGGCCGAGCTGGTGCAGGAAATCACCGCAGCCTGCCGCGAGCAGGATGTCGGCTCCTCGCAGATCAACCAGGCGATCCAGCAGCTCGACAAGGTCGGCCAGCAGAACGCCAGCGCCTCCGAGCAGGTGTCATCCACCTCGGAAGAGCTAGCCTCGCAGGCCGAGCAGTTGCAGGCGACGATCACTTTCTTCCGAATCGAGCAGGCCGGACGTGCCGAGCGTGCCGCTTCCGCGCCTATCGACCGCGCTGTCACCCAGCTCCGCAGCAAGGCGGGGCAGATGCAGGCAGCGGATCGCGGCGCCAAGAAGCCTGCATCCGCCCGCAAGCCGGTGCGCGCGATGAAGGTCGCGGGTGGCGGCGGCTTCGCATTCGACATGAACGACGGCGAAGACGATCGCGACGCCGAGTTCCAACGCTAAGTGTGGTTGCTGGACGGGCGCAGCAGGTGATGTCGCTCGCGGTTTCCAACATCAAACCGGGCCAGGCCCGAAGGTCTTGACTATGCGCTTCACCGTCAAAGCAAAGCTCGCCACTGCCTTTGGAGTCGTTCTTCTGCTCTCCACGATTGCAGGAACCGTCGCCTATCTGAAGCTCAGCGAGATGGCGAGCACGACCGAGGTCCTGATCGGGGCCGCCGGTCGATCGATCAAGGCCGACGAGCTGGAAAAGGACCTCCTGCTGCAGATCCGCGCTGAAAAGAACGCTATCCTGGCGCAGTCGGATAGCGACGTTGACCGCTATGTGACCGAGACCCGCAAGATTCGCGAGGACCTGCTCAAGACCAGGGATGACATCTACGCGACGGCGACCGAAACCGGGAAGAAGATGCTCGACCGGTTTTCGTCGCTCTATGGCAGCGTGAATGCGGCCCAGGACGAGTCGCTCAAATTGGCGCGATCCGACAAGGCGAAGGCTCTGGAGCAGTCGACCGGACCGGTCCGTAAGGCGGTCGCAGAGGCGTCCAAGAGCCTGGAGGATTACGTTGGCTTCCTCAAGAAGCTCATGGATGACCGGGCAGAACAGTCAAGGGCGGACAGCAGCCACGCCCAGATGATGCTCATCTCCATCCTCATTGCCTCATTGATCATTGGCGCTGCCGCCGCAACCCTGATGGCGCTCAGCATCAGCCGTGCATTGACGAAAGCCGTTGGCTTGGCAAATGCCGTCGCGGTCGGCGATCTCGGGCAAACCATCGACGTCAAGAGCAATGACGAGATCGGCGATCTCGTCAAGGCGCTGAATGCCATGACCGCGAATCTGAACGGCACAGCCGCAATCGCGAACGAGATCGCACAGGGAAATCTGGACGTCTCGGCAAGCCGTCTGTCAGACAAGGACACGCTGGGCATAGCGCTGGAGGGCATGATCGCGAGCCTCAGCACCAATGCGCAGGTCGCCAACGAGATCGCCCGCGGCAATCTCATGGTGGCCGCCAAGCGCATTTCCGACAAGGACAAGCTGGGTATCGCTCTCGAGACCATGGTGGAACGGCTGCGGCAGATCGTCTCCGAGGCTCTGACTGCGGCGCAGAACGTCTCGGCCGGCAGCCAGGAGCTCTCGGCGAGCGCCGAGCAGCTCTCGCAGGGTGCGACCGAGCAGGCCTCGTCCGCCGAGGAAGCGTCCTCCTCGATGGAAGAGATGGCTTCCAACGTGAAGCAGAACGCCGATAACGCCAACCAGACCGAGCAGATCGCCGCACAATCGGCCAGGGACGCGGAAGCCAGCGGAGCCGCCGTGGGCCGCGCCGTCAACGCGATGCAGACAATCGCGGAGAAGATCACCATCGTGCAGGAGATTGCGCGCCAGACCGACCTGCTGGCGCTGAACGCCGCGGTCGAGGCCGCCCGCGCCGGCGAGCACGGCAAGGGCTTTGCGGTGGTCGCCTCCGAGGTGCGTAAGCTCGCCGAACGCAGCCAGGCCGCAGCCGCCGAGATCGGCACCTTGTCGACGGAGACCGTCAAGGTCGCGCAAGAGGCCGGCGGCATGCTGGCCAAGCTGGTGCCCGACATCAAGAGGACCGCCGAGCTGGTGCAGGAAATCACTGCTGCCTGCCGCGAGCAGGATGTCGGCTCCTCGCAGATCAACCAGGCGATCCAGCAGCTCGACAAGGTCGGCCAGCAAAACGCCAGCGCCTCCGAGCAGGTGTCATCCACCTCAGAAGAGCTCGCCTCGCAGGCCGAGCAGCTGCAATCGACCATCTCGTTCTTCCGCATCGAGCAAGCCGGGCGTGCTGAGGCCGCGATGTCTGCGCCGATCGAGCGCGCCGTCACTCAGCTCCGCAGCAAGGCGGGGCAAATGCAGGCGGCCGAACGTGGCACGAGGAAACCTGCACCCAAGCCGACTCGCGCGGTCAAGGTCGCCAATGGCGGCGGCTTCGCTTTCGACATGCACGATGGCGAAGACGATCGCGACGCCGAGTTTCAACGCTGACAACAACAACCATTCGAACCTGGACTTGAGCATGGCCGCAACCTCGCAATATCTGACGCTCGGGCTCGCCGGCGAGACGTTCGGCATCAGCATCCGCAACGTGCGGGAAATCCTCGACATGCGCCCGATCTCGCGTTTGCCGCATGCGCCGGATTTCCTGCTCGGCATGATCGACGTGCGAGGCGCGGGATATCCGATCGTGGATCTCCGCACCAAGCTCGGCCTGCCGGCCGTGGCGGCCACCGAGGCGACCCGCATCATCATCCTCGACGTGCCGATGAAGGACCGCCTCGTCGGCGTCGGCTTCGTGGCCGACTGCGTGTTCGAAGTGACCGACATCGACGAACAGGCGATCGAGCCCATTCCCGAGGTCGGCGGCAAATGGCAGTCCGACTATGCCGCCGGCATCGGCCGTAAGGGCGAGAAGTTCGTCGTCATCTTCGATCTCGCCAAGCTGATGGCCAATGATGAGTTACCGGGCGAAGCGCCTCGCGCCGCCTGAGTTTAGCGACAGTAAGCGTCTGCGCGTAAGCAACCGAAATTCGAAATAACGAGACTGAACATGAGATTCACCGTCAAAGCCAAGCTTGCCTGTTCCTTCGGTGTCGTGATCCTTCTGTCGATGATCGCCGGCGGCGTCGCCTATATGAAGCTGAACGACATGGTCGCGACGGCCGAGCATCTGTCTGCTCGGGCCGGTCGGCTGGCGAAGGTCGGCGAGCTCCAGGAAGCCGTGTTGCTTCAGGTGCGGGCGGAGAAAAACACGATCCTGGCGGCCGATGCCGATCAGGACAAGTTCATCGGCCAGATCGGTCAGCTTCGCGAGCGTGCCTTGAAGACGAAGGACGAAGTCTACGCCGGCGCGAGCGAAGCCGGCAAGAAGATGATCGAGACGTTTGCCGTCAATTATGCGCATGCGAACACGGTGCAGGATCAAACGCTCGCACTTGCCAAGCAAGACAGAGCCAAAGCCACTGAGCGGTCGATGAACGAGGGCCTGAAGGCCTCCACGTCAGCACTCACCGCGGCAAGCGACTACATTACCTATGTCAAGAAACAGATGGCGGACGAGAGCGAGCAGGCCAGGGCCGATGGTAGCCGTGCTACGATCATCCTGTTGTCGCTCGTCTTGGTTTCGTTCGTCATTGCCATCGCCGCAGCGGTCTGGATGGCGTTGAACATCAGCCGGTCGTTGACCAGCGCGGTGGGCCTTGCCGATGCGGTTGCGATCGGCGATCTCAGCCGCAAGATCGATTCATCCAGCAATGACGAGATCGGCGATCTCATCAAGTCGCTGAACGCGATGACTGTGAACCTCAATGCCACCGCGGCGGTCGCCAACCAGATTGCGCAGGGCGACCTCACCGTCGAGGCCAAGCCGCTGTCGGAGAAGGATACGCTTGGCCTCGCGCTCGAGAGCATGGTGGAGAAGCTCCGCCAGATCGTTTCGGAAGCCCTGACCGCGGCGCAGAACGTCTCGGCCGGCAGCCAGGAGCTCTCGGCGAGCGCCGAGCAGCTCTCGCAGGGCGCGACCGAGCAGGCTTCGTCGGCCGAGGAAGCGTCCTCGTCGATGGAGGAGATGGCTTCCAACGTGAAGCAGAACGCCGACAACGCCAACCAGACCGAGAAGATTGCCGCGCAATCGGCCAAGGACGCCGAGGCCAGCGGTGCTGCAGTCGGCCGCGCCGTCAACGCGATGCAGACCATCGCCGAGAAGATCACCATCGTGCAGGAGATCGCGCGCCAGACCGACCTGCTGGCCCTGAACGCAGCGGTCGAAGCCGCGCGCGCCGGCGAGCATGGCAAGGGCTTTGCGGTGGTCGCGTCCGAAGTGCGCAAGCTTGCGGAGCGCAGCCAGGCCGCTGCCGCGGAGATCGGCACGCTGTCGGCCGACACTGTCAAGGTCGCGCAGGAAGCGGGTGCGATGCTGTCCAAGCTCGTCCCTGATATCAAGAAGACCGCGGAGCTGGTCGAGGAGATCACCGCCGCCTGTCGTGAGCAGGACGTCGGCTCGGCCCAGATCAACCAGGCGATCCAGCAGCTCGACAAGGTCGGTCAGCAGAACGCCAGCGCCTCCGAGCAGGTGTCATCCACCTCGGAGGAGCTCGCCTCGCAGGCCGAGCAACTTCAGTCGACGATCGCCTATTTCCGTATCGAGCATGGCAGCAAGAGCCAGGCGCCGGCGCCGATCGATCGCGCCGTGACTCAGCTCCGCGCCAAGGCTGCAACCATGGCGGCGGTCGAGCGTCCGGCCAGGAAGCCGCAGGCGAGGCCGGCGCGCGCCTTCAAGGCCGCCGGCGGCGGCGGCTTTGCTTTCGACATGCATGACAGTGAAGATGATCGGGACGCCGATTTTCAGCGCTGAGGATTTTCCGGGCAGGTCCGCCCTGGAGGTGGGCCTGCCTGCTTCTGTTGTTGTGTAAACGCGTAGGATTCCAGATGGCCCTGATGGCCCGATATCAATTGCATGCGGGCCTTCGGGGCCGGGGCTGGCGGCCATGATGCCCGCCATGCAGGATACGGCTGTGCATCTGTCGGACCGTCATTTCCGCACCATTGCCGAACTGATCGAAGGACAGGTCGGCATCAAGCTGCCGCAAGGCAAGCGGCTGATGCTGGAGGGACGCCTGCACAAGCGTGTGCGCGCCCTGAATTTCTCCGACCTCAACGAGTATGTCGACAACCTGTTCGAGGCCGACCATTTCGACGCGGAGCTCACCCATCTGATCGATGTGGTGACGACCAACAAGACCGACTTCTTCCGCGAACCGCAGCATTTCACCTTCATGCGGGAGATCGCCATCCCCGCGCTGCTGAAGTCGCACGGCCGCAAGAATGCGAACCTGAAAGTCTGGAGCTCGGCGAGCTCCACCGGCATGGAAGCCTATACCGTGGCCATGGTGCTGGACGACATGACGCGGAGCGGATCGCGGTTTCAGTATCGCATCCTCGGAACCGACATCTCGACCGCGGTGCTGCGTCTCGCCAGGACGGCGATCTACACCCGCGATGTGCTGGCGCCGGTGCCGGAGCCATTCGTGAAGCGGTATTTCCTGTCCTCGCGCGACCGATCGCGCGGCGAGGTGCGGGTGGTGCCCGAGCTGCGGCGCATGACGCATTTCATGCGGATGAACCTGATGGACCCGTCCTATCCGGTCGACCGCGACGTCGACATGATCTTCTGCCGCAACGTGCTGATCTATTTCGACAAGCCGACGCAGCGCAAGGTGGTCGAACAGCTTTGCAGTCATTTGCGGCCCGGCGGGTATTTGCTGGTCGGGCATTCCGAGTCGATGGTCCACAGTTCTGTTCCGGGCCTGAAGCAGGTTCAGCCGACCATTTTTCAGGTTTGATCGGGAGCACTTTGCAACATGCCGAAGGAGAAAGTTCGCGTACTGATCGTGGACGATTCGGCGTCGGTGCGCCAAATCCTTCAGACGATCCTGAACGACGATCCCGATATCGAGGTGATGGCCACGGCGTCCGATCCGTTCGTTGCGGCACGGCGCCTCCAGGACGAAATCCCCGATGTCATGATCCTCGACCTCGAGATGCCGCGGATGGACGGCATGACGTTCCTGCGCAAGATCATGGCGCAGCGTCCGATCCCGGTGATCATCTGCTCCTCGCTCACCGAGGAAGGCTCGCACGTGATGTTCGAGGCGTTCGAGGCCGGCGCTGTCGATATCGTGCCGAAGCCGAAGATCGACACGCGGCAGGCCTTGCTCGAGTGCTCGACGCGCCTGCGTGAATCCGTGAAGTCGGCGGCGCGCGCGCGCGTGCGGCCACGTTCGGAACGGCGGGTGATCGAGAAGAAGCTGACGGCCGACGCCATCATCCCGCCGCCGGTGCAGGGCAAGGTTCGGCCGACGACCGAGCGCATCGTCTGCATCGGGGCCTCGACGGGCGGGACTGAAGCGCTCAACGACGTGCTCGAAATGTTGCCGGCGAACTGTCCTCCGATCCTGATCGTCCAGCACATGCCGGCAGGTTTCACCGCGGCCTTCGCCAGGCGGCTCGACGGCGTCTGCCAGATCCGCGTCAAGGAGGCCGAGGACGGCGAGCCGGTGCTGCCAGGCTGGGCGTATATCGCGCCGGGTGCGCGCCACATGCTGCTCCAGCGCATCGGCCTGCGCTACCAGGTCGCGATCAAGGACGGTCCGCCGGTGTCGCGGCATCGCCCCTCGGTCGACGTGTTGTTTCGCTCGGCAGCCCAGCATGCCGGTGCCAACGCGCTCGGCGTCATCATGACCGGCATGGGCGATGACGGCGCGCGCGGCATGTTGGAGATGCGCAAGCTCGGCGCCTCGACACGGGCGCAGGATGAAGAAAGCTGCGTGGTGTTCGGCATGCCCAAGGAAGCCATCGCACACGGCGGCGTCGAGAAAGTGGTCCCGCTGAACCATATCCCGCGCGAGATCATGCAGTGGTATCAGGCCGGACACCCGGCGGTGGCGGGTTGATCGCGATGAGCGCCGTTCCGGCCAGCAATGTGACGGATGCGATTGCCGCGGTCGAAGGCGTCTCGTCGGGCATCGAGGACGTGTTTGCACGCGTCGGTCACGATCTCGGTCGCGGCCACATCATCTTCAAGGAGCTGAATCAGGGGCTCGCGTCGCTCTCCGGAGAACTCTCCGGCGCCGAGATCGAAGGTGCCGCGACCGCGCTGCAGGAGATCGCGGCACGACTGAGCGAGCTGGCGCGGGCGCTGCCGGCCGAGAGCGCGCTGCTTGCGATGATCGGCAAGAGCACGACCGAGGCGTCCGCGCTGCTGAAGCCGCTGTTCAAGCATATCCAGATGATCACCATCATCGCACGCAGCGCGCGGATCGAGGCGGCATCGCTCGACGGCGATCGCGAGGGTTTCCTGGCTTTCACGCAGGAGGCTTACGATCTCGGCAAAGCCGTGCAGGGCTCGATCGAGGGCTGCGCGCGGGACCAGCAGCGCCTGTCGGAGGCCGTCATCACCGCATCCGGCCGGCAGAAGGAGTTCGAGAAGAGCTACGGTGACCAGCTGATCGCAGAGAGCGCGGAGCTCGGTGCAGCCTATTCCGGCCTGCGTGACCAGCGCAGCAAGAGCAGCCATCTCGCCGATCTCGCCAGCGGCAGCACGCGGAAGATCGCCGAGGCCGTCGGCGGCGCGATCATATCCCTGCAGGCCGGCGACAGCACGCGGCAGCGCCTCGAACATGTCTGTCACGGCTTGCGTTTGTCGTCGCGCTCGGAGCCGAGCCTCGTCCCCGCGCCTGTCGCAAGCGAAGACGGCGCCCGTGCGATCCGCCGGTTGCAGGCGGCTCAGCTCAGAGACGCGCAACGCGAGTTCGGCGGCGACATCAGCCAGATCATCCGGGCGCTCACGGCGATTCTGAGTGATGCCAGCGGTGTCGTCGGTCACGGCCGCTCGCTGTTCGGTGGTGAGAACGGCTCCTCATCGTCGTTCCTCGCCCGCATCAAGCAGACGCTGGCCCATGCCTCGAGCCTGATTGCGACCTGCGAAAGCGCGGGCCGTTCGGTCGACGAGGCACTTTCGGTTGTCGAGGAGACGCTGGCGAAATTTCGCCAGGCCATCGCAGGTCTCGCCGAAGCCACGGTCGACATCACGTTGATCGGCATGAACGCGGGCCTCAAGGCAAGCCATCTCGGCAGCCGCGGCAGCGCCTTCGTCGTCATCGCCAACGAGCTCAAGGCGACCGCAGACCAGGTCTCCGCAGGCGCCGGACGCTTGCGACCGGTCCTCGACGGCATCGAGCAGTCGGCCAACGAGCTGAAGGAGCTCCGCGTCCAGGGCGATCCCACCCAGCTCGCCAAGCTCGAGCCACAAATCCTCCAGGCGCTGCGCGAGGTCGAAGCCGGCAACGAGCGGCTCGGCAAGCTGATGACCCGCCTCGTCGACGAAGGCGCCGAGTTCGAGGGCCTGATGAATTCGGCGCAAGGCTTGATGGGCTCGCTCGGCGAGTCCTCCGCAACGCTGCCCACTGTTGCTGCGCGGCTCGAGACGGCAAGCGCCGGCGCGCATCGGCCGGAGCCGCAGGACGAGGCGCTGCTCGACGGTCTCTTCGCGCGCTATACGATGGAGCGCGAGCGAGACGTTCACCGCGATTTCTTGCAAGCCATTGGGCTGTCGTCGAGCGCCGCAACCCGCCGGGTCGACGCAGTCGAGCCTGCCGATGACGGCATCGAATTGTTTTGAGCTTGCTGCCGTCGCGGCCGAGGGCCGTGCCGCAATTTTAGGAACTGGTTTTGCAGGGCGTTAACCGTGGCGGAACGCGCGCCATATCGGTCATTGTCGCGCCCCAGAGTTACCAGCAAATACGTGTGGATTTTACGACGGATGTTTTCATGCTGAGAGACGGCAAATACGCTGCCTGGTTCAGGACCCCGCGTGGCCAAGGTACGGGTCTTGTCGATTTGACCGAGGGGCGAATCTCCGGCAGCGACAGCTTCTTCACCTATGGCGGCGCCTATCAGGTCGATCAGCAACGCTTCACGGCTGTGCTGACCGTGAAGCGCCATACCGAGGGCAATCCGAGCGTGTTCGGTCCCGACGAGGTCGAGGCCACGCTGTCAGGCAGTTGCAGCGGCGCAGTCGCGACGTGCTGGGGCACGGCAAGGGAGGCGCCCGACGTCAGGTTCGAGTGCACCTTGATCTACAGCCAGGAAGACGTCGCCGCCGCCGACGCCAAAGGCGCGGTCGTGAAGCTCAATGTCGACAAATTGCCCAAGGGGCTCGACAGCCGGTCGCGGCCGCGCCGTCCGCTTGCGCCCGGACCATTCGGATCCGCGCGCGATTAGCGGTAAGGTCGGCCGCAACCCCGTTTTGCGCAAGCTGAAACTGGTAATTATTTGAGCGGATGCGCCTTCTGGTGCCAGGCCCAGGCGGTGCGGATCACGGTCGGCAGGTCGGAGTGGCGCGGCTCGAAGTCCAGCACCTTTCGCGCAGCCGAGGGGTCGGCGACGAGATAGGTCGGATCGCCGGCGCGGCGCGGCTTGACGGTGTGAGGCACCTCGCGTCCGGTCTCTTGTCTGATCGCGTTCAGGATCTCGCGCACCGAGAAGCCTGAGCCGGTGCCGAGATTGAAGCTGCCGCCGGCATGTCCTGTTTCCAGCAGCTTCAGTGCTGCAAGGTGTGCTGCAGCGAGGTCGGTGACGTGGATGTAGTCGCGGATCGCAGTGCCGTCGGGCGTGTCGTAATCATCGCCGAACACAGAAAACTCGACATGGCCCTGCAACGCCATCATGGCGCGCGGAATGAGATGGGTCTCGTTGTCACGCAATTCGCCAATGCCGCCGGCCGGATCGGCGCCGCTGGCATTGAAATAGCGCAGGCAGAACGCACCGAAACCGTAAGCCGCACGATAGTCGGCCAGCAAACGCTCGATCATCAATTTCGAGGCGCCGTAAGGATTGATCGGTGTACAGGGGAAATCCTCGGGCAGCGCCTTGGAATCGGCATTGCCATAGACCGCGCCGGTCGAGGAGAAGACGATGCGGTGGCAGCCCGCGTTGCGCATCGCCTGGAGCAGCGAGAGCGTGCCCTGGACGTTGTTGATGTAGTATTTCTGCGGATCGGTCATGGACTCGCCGACAAGGCTCGCTGCCGCAAAATGCATCACTGCCGTGATCTTGTGGTCTGCAAAGGCGCGTGCCAGCGTCGCGCCGTCGAGCAGATCGCCCGTCACCAGTTCCCCGTCGACGAAGCTGCGATGTCCCGTTGTGAGATTGTCGTAGACGACGGGCCGATAGCCGGCAGCGGCGAGGGCGCGGCAAGCATGCGAGCCAATATAGCCAGCGCCTCCCGTGACGAGGATAGTCGGTCGGTCAGTCATGTCCATTTACCTCAACGCAAATGCAACGACCATCCAGGCTGAGGCCGCCAGCAACAAGTCCATGCAACGCACAAGTAGCGCGATCGTCAACCTGGTTCGAGGCTGATCTCTCGGATCGTTCGAGGTTCCGCCATCGCGCTCTTGGGTTTCTCATACAAACCGCTCCTGATTCAGCTTCGATTGACCATCGTGCAGCGAAAATGTCGCCGGATTGGGCCCGCAGCAACCATACTTTTAGAGCTGAAATTTAGGGTGAGGTCCATAACAAGGGACGGACAGGGACATGCCTCAGATCTGGATGACATATGACGAGCTTGCGGCGCTGTGTGAATGCACCAGCAGCGAGGCGAGATTGCGGGCCATCCACCTGTCGCTCGACCGTCGCAAAAGTCGCGATGGCGCGACCCGCGTCAAACTGGATTTGGCGCTGACAGCGAGGTTCTTTGCCTCCATCCGCGAGTCGAATTTTGACCTCGACAGCGCCATCGAGGCGCTCCAGGCCACGCACCGGCAGATGGCGGAACTGCTGACGCCGAACGAGGTCCACAGACGCGGGGTGGCTTAATCGCTGTGCACTCCCTTGGATGGGACCGGCCAGACCCTGAGATTCCCGCGATAGTTGCCTCGAATCAGGCATAAATCCACGTCCGGAATTTTCTGGCTGCAGCCGGTGTTTCAACCAAATTGGGCCGAAGAGCCCGCAGGAGGGGTGCCATGAGGAAAGCCAATCATTGGGTCTGCGTGGGTGCATTGGGAGCGGCGAGCTTGGGGGGACTGCTGATCATGACAGCTGCACCCGCAACAGCAGAGGTCGTGAAGCTGCAAGCCGATCTCAAGGGCACCAACGAGGTGCCTCCGAACAATTCAACCGGGTCGGGCAAGGCAGAAGCGACCTACGACACCGACACGAAGACGCTGACCTATACGATCACCTTTGCCGGCCTGTCGGGTCCGGCGATGGGCGCCCATTTCCACGGCCCCAGTGAAGCCGGCAAGAATGCCGGCATCGCATTGCCGTTCAAGACGGTGCAAAGCCCCATTCAGGGCACTGCGACACTCACCGACACCCAGGCGACGGATCTGCTGGCCGGAAAGTGGTACGCGAACATTCACACGGCCGCGAATCCCGGCGGTGAGTTGCGCGGTCAGATGGCGAAGTAGGGGGCCGATATCCTGGCGCGTTCGTCCGCGCCAGGTGCTGCCCGCGTCAGGACTTCTCCGCGTCAGGATGGTGGACGGGGAAGGAAAGCCAGGATCGTCTGGGCAAGGATGACCCCTACGGTGCCGCCTGCCGCCTTTTGCAGAATGTCCAGGAGACCGGGATCGCGATCGAGTGTCAGAGCCTGAAGCGCTTCCAGCCCCATCGCGACCGCCACGACAAGGGAGCACGCCAGGACGAAGCGGCCCGGCAGCAAGAAAGAAAGAAGAAATCCCAGCAGGCCATAGGCACTGAAGCGCTCGATGACGACGACCCAATACGCCTCGGCGTGGCCCATGAGCGCGGGCCGCCCCGCCAGCCGCGCCAAAGTGGCGTAGGCGATGAGGGCGAGGCAGATTGCTGAGGCTGCCATGAGGTGATTTCGGCGCATGGCGGCATCATAGCCGGTCGATCTGAGGGCCGCTCTCAAAAGCGGAAAATATCGTTAAAGCGCGGAGGCTGCTGATGCAGCGTTCATGAACGGTGGTTCGCACCGGGACGCATCTGCGCAGGGTACCCGGGCGGCTGTCCGAATTCGAACCAACCGTGTCGGTCAAGCCACCAGCGCAGCGTCGTTTGCCTGAGCTGACGCGGCACGACGCGGCGTCATCAATTCGCTGAACTTCGCAAAGGGCAGCGGTGCGGCGACGAGATAACCCTGCCCGTGCTCGACACCTGATGCGACCAGGGCGCGGAGCTGCTCTTCCGTCTCGATTCCTTCCGCAACGACCGTCATCCGAAAGTCCTTGGCGAGTGCGACCAGCATCTCGACAATCGTCGTGGTCGATGCATCCACGGTGATCGTGTCGACGAAGAATTTGTCGATCTTGATCGTGTTGGCGCCCAGACCCTTCAGTCGCGACAGTCCGCTATGGCCGACCCCGACGTCGTCAATGGCAACGCGGAAGCCATATTCGCGCAGCTCGCTCACGACCGCAGCCGCGCGCGCGAGATCATCGAGCTCGTCGCGTTCGGTCACCTCGACCACGATTTGCCGTGTCGCGACTTTTGCCGTCAACACAGTACGCCGAAGCGTTTCGACGAAGCCGGCGCTGAGGAGGTGCTTGGGGACGACGTTGAGGGAGAGCTTGAACTCCTTGTCTGCTCTCAACACCGGCCGGAGGTCCGACAATGCCGATTTCAGGATCTGCCAGGTCATGGCCTGGATGCGGCCGCTGGACTCGGCAAGCGGAATGAAATTCATCGGCGGGATGACGGAGCCGTCTTCGCGTACCCAGCGCGCCAGGATCTCGCAGCCTTTGATCTCTCTCGTCCTGAGATCGAAGATCGGTTGATAGTACGGCTTGAATTCGCCTGCGGTCAGGGCGCGATCGAGATCGGCGACCGGTCCCTCCGTGCGGCGGCTTCGCGCCAGCAGGATACCGAAGAGAGCGCCGAGCGCCGCGGCGACGGCAAGCGCGGGCCAATAGGCTTCGTTGTTCCACGTCGAGAGGACGGTGCCGTCGACCTCGATGGTGGTGTGAAGGGGATAACGGTCGGAAGTCCTGTCGAAGCGCTTCGCGTTCCGCCGTGGCCGGTCGGCATCGAGCTGGAACTCGCCAAGCTTCTCTCCATTGCTCAAGGAGAGGATCACCTCACTGTGTCCACGCAGTTCGGACGGCATGATGTCAAACAGGCTGGCGTTGATGCCGAGAATGGCGACCAGCGCAGCGCTGCTATTGATATCCCTGAGAACGCCGAGCGCGTCGCCGCCGAACTGCTGAACGCGGAACAATGCAAGTCCGTCGTCGCGCGAGGCAAGCATGTCCCGGCGGTCGACCCATCCCTTGTCGAATTCCAGCGTCTCGGAATAGGCCGAGCAGATCACCGAGCCGTCGGGATTGACGACGCGGACGTCCTTGATCGCCGAGCGCTGGTAGACATGGAGGCGGATGGCCTGGAGCGTCGCCGGCTCGCAGTTCACGGCGTCAGGCTTGCCGAGTTCGGCCAGACTTGCGGCCGCGAACTCGACCGCAAATTCGGAGCGGCGCAGGACGACCTCAGTCAACTCGTCGAGCTGACGGGCCTGCTGGTGGCGAATAAAGCTGTCCGCGGCAAGGTGCCCCGCCAGGCCGAACACGACCGTGCTCGCAAGCACGAGCGCGGCAAACGCGAAGGTCGGTCGCTGTAATCTCATCCTGCCCGCGCGGAAGTTGAGGAAGCTTCCGGCGGATCCTAGTCGGAACGCGCTAAGATAGGGTTTAATGGAGCCGGCGGAGCGGGCGGATGGGGGTTTTGCCTATTTGGTAGGCGGTGTGGCCCTGATGCGGATGACGGTCAATGGCGGAAAGCCGCGTAGCACGCTCCGCCATGGAACCATTCCCGGAATGGGATCGGCCAGGAAGCCAAGGCCTTGCGGTCCTGAAAGCGCTGGACAATCTCGTAAAACGCGAAGGCCCTGAAACCCCGGCAGCTTCAAACCCCTATCGTCGCATGTGACGGCGCAGCGAACCGATCTCGGGGTGATAGGGGGTAAGGGGGCCGTTCAGGTTCCTTCCGCCGTGGGGAGCTCGGGTCGCGCGCAATCTTAACACCACGAAGGCGATGTTAATGGCCACCCAGATCAGCATGGCGGAAATGGCAAGATGCAGCACGGCCTGACCTCGCTAGAAGGGTGGGACAACGCCGACGGGCTATTTATGTTCCCTGGTGAATGCCCTGCCGCGCACCTGTCTAAATCCTCATCTGAAACCTCAAAAAAGGCGTGCCCAGATGGTTCCTGATTTGCCGAAGATTCTGAAGGTTGAGCGCACGCAGATCTCGCCCTGGCTTGAGGTTGTCGCTCGGGATGTGAGTTTCTCGCGCGAGGCCGCCGAGGAAACCTATTATGCAATTGCGCAGCCCGACTACGTGGCCGTCCTGGCCCTCACGCCCGACTCGCACGTTCTCCTGGTACGCCAATATCGCCCTGCGATAGAGCGCTTTTCGCTGGAGTTGCCGGCTGGAATTGTCGACCCGAACGAAGATCCGCTGGAGACGGCCAAGCGCGAGCTTCTGGAAGAGACAGGCTATCACACGATGAGCATCGAGCGCATCGGTCAATGCGCGACATGCTCGAGCCGGATCAGCAATACGACCCACTCGTTCTTCGTCCGAACCGGCGACCGCGTCGCCGATTTTGTCGAGGAGCAGGGTGTTCAGGTCAGCTTGGTTTCACCAAGCGAGCTTCGCCGGCTGGTTCTTTCGGGCGAGTTTAGCGAGCTGACCCATTTGGGCGTGCTGGCGCAGGCATCCGCAAGAGGGCTTCTGACTCTCCAGCGCGAACAGGCTGCTTCGTAAGGCTAGCTCTTCTTGCCCGGCTTCGACTTCAACGACAGCCCAAGCCGCATCGCCATGCGCTTGATCGCGTCAGGCGATCGCCCGAGCTGCTTCGCTGCTTCTTCCAGCGACGTGGAAGACTTGGCCAGCTCCATGAGCCGGCGGTCCTCTTTGAACGACCAGGGCTTACGCGCCATGTCAGAAACATTCCTCTTCGCATCGACACAACGACAAAGCCGCCAAGCGGACCCATGTTCGCTCGACGGCTTTGCTTGGGTGGGGCCGGGCTTGGGGGAGCCCGGTGCGAAGATGGATATGCGATCGGAAAAAGCGCGCAACAAACAACCCGAATTAAGCTAACTGGGAAACCTTACCTCGATGAAATCAGCGCAAAACGCTCCGTATAACCACGGGAGTTTCGTCAGCCGAGGCCGATCCCGCGTGTTGGTCATGGCGATCGAGAATATTCATGAGATTGCGGCGCGACACTGCCGCGCGAGGAAATTCGGAAAAATAGACGGCGCTCGCGGAGCCGCAAGTTCGCGTTTGAGGAGTGCCGCTAACCAGCGGGCGATCAATCCTGAAGCAACGCGTTGCACAAACTTCATCGTCGCCTGACAAAAGTTTCAGCGATGGCGATCTTGAAGTCGTCACATCTGCACGATGAAATGTAATGGGAGGAGCGTTCCGAGAACGTAGGAACATTCCAATGATAGCCATTTTGGTTTTGTCATCGATTTTTGCGGCAGGTTTTTGCTGCGGCTATGGCGTGCGAGCGTGGCGCTCACGCAGGCGATCGGCGCGGTATCGGCTCTATGCGCCCTATACTCCGGCTTCAATCGGTGCTGGCCGAGGCCTGCCTCACTCGTGACGACGCTCAGTTAGGTTAATTCACTACTTTGCTTGAGAGCGCTGGAACAGGAGTTTAGAGCTTCGTGGCCGGTTGCGAGAATTGAAGACGTCTGGAATTGCGAGGCGTGCGTAAGGAATCGTAGATGGCGTATTTTGTTGCGTTGCTGGGCCTGGCTGCAGGCGCAGTCTCATTGATTGCCTTTGTGTGCATTTACAGTCGACGGTTCGAAGGGCTCTCCGGCCCCTGGATCCTCGGTCAGGGCCGTCGCAATGATTGAACAAAAGCGCCATGCGCCGCGGAGATATTTCGTCGATGCGCAGGGGCATCGTGTTCTGATCGGCCTGTCGTCGGACGAAACGGCGGAATTTGAGGCGCTGGATTTGTCGTCGGCCGATGATGGCATGCCGGTGGCGGCCGCTGACATCAGCGAAGGCGTCGTGGGTGAAAACGACGTGAGGTGGCTCGAGCTCTACCTCAAGCACGAGGGCGCCTGGCGGACCTGGATCACGGAAAGTCGAGCCGGGCAGGCGACGGCTTTCAAACTTTATTAACTGTATTTGACCGATGGTGGCGGCTTCAAATCCGAACGTGGGATGGCCCAAATGTTCCAGCTGTTCCTGAGGGCTCGCGCGCACAACCTTCTCTCTTCCCGGCGTGAGGACAAGGGCTTCAAGGCCCGGTCGGCCGAGCGCGACGCGGAGACCGACCGCGTCCGGATCGACGGGATCATGACAGCACTCGATACCGCTCTGCAGGAGGCGGAAAGAGAGCAGGCTGGCCTCAACCGGCGTGTTGATGACG
>Ga0209148_1000424_pt1 | contig 47087 bp, 41 predicted proteins | sample AraplaCol_mMF_r2_2_FD_184288 | JGI IMG/M metagenome (GOLD analysis project Ga0209148, IMG submission 184288) | Arabidopsis root microbial communities from North Carolina, USA - plate scrape CL_Col_mMF_r2 (SPAdes) (version 2) | ecosystem: Host-associated > Plants > Roots > Endosphere | place...
GTGGTCTTCCTCGGCGAGAAGAAGGGCGCGGATCTCACCGCGCATCTCGCCGCTGCCGACGTCTTCGTGTTCCCGAGCCTTACCGATACGTTCGGCGTGGTGCAGCTCGAGGCGCTCGCTTGCGGCACGCCGGTCGCGGCGTTTCCGGTGACGGGTCCGAAGGACGTCATCGCCGATCATCCGATCGGCGCGATCGACAATGATCTGCGCGCCGCGTGCCTGCGCGCGCTCACCATGTCGCGCGAGACCTGCCGCAACTTCGCGCTGGAGCGCTCCTGGGAGAACAGCGCGCGCCAGTTCGTCGGCAACCTCACCTCACTCCAGCCCAGCCGCATCCTTCGCGCCTCGCCCGTCATGGCGCGGCGGCCGGTGCGCGGCTGATCATACTTTGACCCACAGCGAGAACCTCATCGATGGCTAAGATCATGAACCTTGACGGCACCCAGCAGCTCGACCTCACCCGTGGCTCGGTCGAGCAGGCCTATGACCGCTGGGCGCCCGTTTACGATCTCGTGTTCGGCGGTGTGTTTGCCAAGGGCCGCCAGGCCGCGATCGCAGCCACCAACAAGATCGGCGGCCGTGTGCTCGAGGTCGGTGTCGGCACCGGCATCTCGCTGCCGCTGTACGCTCCGCATCTGCGCATCTTCGGCACCGATATTTCGGATGCGATGCTCGACAAGGCCCGCCGCCGCGTCAGCGAAGGCAACCTCAAGAACGTCGAGGGCCTCGCGGTGATGGACGCCGAGAAGCTCGAATTCCCCGACAATTCCTTCGACGTCGTGATGGCGCAATATGTCGTCACCGCGGTGCCGAATCCGGAGAAGGCGCTCGACGAATTCGCCCGCGTGCTGCGTCCGGGCGGCGAGCTCATCATCCTCACCCGCGTCAGCGCCGACACCGGCATGCGCCGCTTCATTGAGCAGAAGCTGCAGCCGGTGGTTCGTCCGCTTGGCTTCCGCACCGCCGAGTTCGCCTGGTCGCGTTATGCCAAATGGCTCGCCGGCGCCAAGGGCATGGAGCTCGCCGAGCGCCGCCTAATTCCGCCGCTCGGCCATTTCTCGCTTGTGCGTTTCCGCAAGGTCGACATCGCCAAGGCAGCCTGAGCAAGGCTGCAGGAGCGGCGGCTCCGTCTGCCGCTCAGGCGTCCTTCGTGCGTCACCGCGTCGCTGCACATCGTCATATGACAAAATGATGATGTCACACGGCGTACATCGAATCTCTGTAAATCCTGAACCCGAACGCATTTTGGGGAAGAGCATGATCAAGAATTACCTCGAGCAGCTGCGGATCCAGCGCTGGGACGACCATCGCTACTATCACCACAGCCGCATCAATCAGAGCCTGCACTTCGTCAGCGCGCTGAGCTTCCTCTTTGCTTATGTCTGGCTGTTCGTCGATCCCATGATCTCGGCGCTGGTCGGCTGGCTGGTCTCGATGACCTCGCGCCAGGCCGGTCACTTCTTCTTCGAGCCGCACGATTACGACCACATCAACCAGGCGACGCACGAGTACAAGGAAGAGATCAAGGTCGGCTACAACCTTCAGCGCAAGGTGGTGCTGATGGCGATCTGGGCTCTCTCGCCGCTGGTGCTGTTCGCCGATCCGACGCTGTTCGGCCTGTTCACCCCCTGGGCGAATGCGACCGACTTCGTGCGCCAGGTCGCCAAGATCTGGCTGGTGGTCGGCGGCGGCGGTCTGCTGTTCCGCACCGTGCATCTGTTCTTCATCCGCGACGTCGAGACCGGCCTCGTCTGGATGACCAAGATCCTGACCGACCCGTTCCACGACTTGATGCTCTATCGCAGCGCGCCACTCGCCCTGATGCGCGGCGAGCTGATGGACCCCGGCCTGCACCTTAACCCCGAGCACACGCTGGGCCTCATCTCCGAGCCCGTGCTCGAAGAGCAGCACGCCTGAGCGCGCCGCGCACGCCACACGCCCCGATGTCTGATGGTTACGTCATGCCCGGCCTCGTGCCGGGCATCCACGTGTTAGGGGCTGCGCAAGCGGTGCTTCCTTCGCCTCTCCCCGCGCGCGGGGAGAGGCCGCATTTGCGCGCAGCGCAAATGCGGGTGAGGGGGGCTCTCCGCCGGGGAGCTGCCAGCCGATCGTTCGCCAACTCCCACTGCGCGCGCCGAGAGTCCCCCTCACCCCGACCCTCTCCCCGCAGGCGGGGAGAGGGGGAGGAGAGAGCTCGCTCCGGAATGACGGTGGTGGTTGAGGGAAGGGCCTCAGCGCCCGAGGCGCTTGGCCAGCATCTCTTTCAGGATCTGCCGCTTGATGTTCTTGTTGGTGAGCGCGCCGTCGTGCCACCAAAAGCCGTCAGCCTTCATCTTCTCGGCGGCGCGGACGAAGCGGTCGGCGACTTCGCCGAAGTCGGCGTCGGTGTAGTTGAGGCTGAAGATCAGGCGGCCGGTGCCGACCCAGCTCAGCGCCAGGCCTTCGGCACGCAGATAATATTGCAGCATCCAGTTGTAGCGCGACGGGGTGGTGTATTTCACCGTCCAGATCGACGAGAAGTTGGCGAACTGCACCGGGAGTTTCGCGTCGCTCATCATCTTGTTGAGCTTCGCCACACGGCCGTTCCAGATCGCATCCAGGCCGTCATAGATGGCGCGGAAGTTCGGGCTGGCAAGCCGGCTCAGGAACTCGTCCATCGCCGCCATGACGTAAGGATGCGAGTTGAAGGTGCCGCGGGCAAAGCAGATATCGGCGGGACGATCGTCGCGGAAGCGGCGCATCAGCTCGCGCTTGCCGCAGACCACGCCAACCGGCAGACCGCCGGCGAGGCTCTTGCCGTAGGTCACCATGTCGGCCTTGACGCCAAAATACTCCTGGGCGCCGCCGGCAGCGAGACGGAAGCCGACGAAGACCTCGTCGAAGATCAGCACGATGCCGCGCTCGGTGCAGATCTCACGCAGCTTCTTCAGCCACTCCGTGTAGGCCGCGCGGTCGAAATTGCCGCCGCGCGAGGAGTCGACCAGCGAGGAATCGCCGGGCGCGTTGGCATTCGGATGCAGGCCCTGCAGCGGATTGACGAGCACGCAGGCGATGTCCTTGCGCGTGCGCAGAACATGCAGCGTCTTCTCCGACATTTCGGAGAGGGTGTAGGTCTCGTGCGCGGGGATCGGATTGCCGACGCCGGGCTGCACGTCGCCCCACCAGCCGTGATAGGCGCCGGCGAAACGGACGAGATGCGTGCGCTTGGTGTGGTAGCGCGCCAGGCGCACCGCCTGCATCACGGCTTCCGTGCCGGACATGTGGAACGAGACCTCGTCGAGTCCCGAGATCTGGCAGAGCCGCTGCACGTTCTCGAGGATGACGGGGTGGTAGGGGCCGAGCACGGGGCCGAGCGCATGCGCGCGCTTCTCCGAACCCTCGATGCACTCCTTGTAGAAGTCGTTGCCGAAGATGTTGACGCCATAGGATCCCGTAAGGTCGTACGAGGTGTTGCCGTCGACATCGGTGACGGTGACGCCGCTCGAGGATTCCATGAAGGTCGAGGTGCCCAGATGCTCGCGGACGAGACGCGAGAACTGGAACGGCACGCGGTAGCTTTCGGTGAAGTTGAGGTCGGAGATCGTCTCGGCCGCCTCCTTCGTCATCGCGCGGCCCTTCGGGTAGCGATCGGCGTAGAGACGGGCGAGGCGGAAGAAGGCGTCCTTGCGCTGCATCACCACATTGGCCGGTGCGCCGTCGCAGCCGAAATATCTGTCGCCTTCGAACTCGTAGAACGGCAGCAGCTTCGCCACGCGGCGCGACATCTTGGAGTGCCCGGCAAGCGAGCGATGCTTGGCGCGGGACAAGTCGACCCGCGCCTTGATCTTCGGAAGGACGGCGGCAGCGGACGCTGCGGCGGCCACGGAAAATGAGAGAATCGGGAGTGTCGTTTCCATGACAACAAGCGCTAATACTGTGAGCTGACAGATTCATGACAGTCAAAGCCCTCATCGCCTCTTTCACCCAGCAGGAAGAACTCAACTTCCTGTTGACCAACCGTATCCCCCGCGCGGCGCTGACCCGCTTCATGGGCTGGTTCTCCAAGATCAGGAATCCCCTGGTGCGGGATTTCTCGATCGCGCTGTGGAAGCTGTTCTCCGACCTCGATCTGTCGGAGGCGCGCAAGACCCATTTCACCAGCCTGCACGACTGCTTTACGCGCGAGTTGAAGCCGGGCCTGCGACCCTTCGATCCGGATCCTTCGGTGGTCGCCAGTCCGTCCGACGGCATCGTCGGCGCGCATGGCCGGATCGCCGACACCGAGCTGTTTCAGGTCAAGGGCGCGCCCTATTCGCTGCTCGATCTGCTCGGCGATCCCGCGCTGGTCGAGCAGCACCGCAACGGCAGCTTCGTGACGCTGCGGCTGACCTCGAGCATGTATCACCGCTTCCATGCGCCCTATGACGCACATATCGAGTGCGTCACGCTGATCCATGGCGATGTCTGGAACGTCAATCCGATCGCGCTGAAGCGGGTCGAGCGCCTGTTCTGCAAGAACGAGCGCGCGGTGATCCGTACGCATCTGCCATCCGGCGAGGCAGTGACGCTGGTGCCGGTCGCGGCCATCCTGGTTGCCAGCATCCGCTTGCACTTCCTCGATAGGGTGCTGAACGCGCAGACCAGGGGACCGGTCAATTTCCCCTGCGACGTCAACGTCACCAAGGGCGAGGAGCTCGGCTGGTTCGAGCACGGCTCGACCATCATCATCCTCGCGCCGGGTGACTTTTCGTTTTGCGACGGCATCGGCGAGGGGACCCGCATTCGCGCAGGTCAGGCCTTGCTTCGGCGGACCTAGTCTTCATTCCGCCGCGTCAGCGGCCTATATCGTTCACGGGGACGAATAGACGACACGACAGGATCTGTAATGGCACGGGCGCCGGTGATGGCGGCGGGTGGTGTTGTGCTGCGGCGTGGCGCGCCGCCGCTGATTGCCATCGTGCGCCAGCGCAAGCGCAATGAATGGGTTTTGCCCAAGGGTAAGCTCGACGACGGCGAGACGCCGAAACAGGCCGCGCATCGCGAGGTGCTGGAGGAGACCGGCCACGAGGTCGCCATCCAGGAGTTTTTGGGCACACTGGTCTACCAGTCCGGCGGCCGCTCCAAGGTCGTGCATTTCTGGCGGATGGAGGCCGAGGGCGGTCAGGTCCGGAAGTTGATGAACGACATCAAGGCGGTCGATTGGTTGCCGCTGGACGAGGCGCTCGCGCGCCTGTCGCGCGAATATGAGCGGGCCTTCCTCACCCAGGTCGGCCCGATCGCGATCGCCGCGGCGGGGCTCGCACCGTCACCCGCGCCCGAGCCGACGCCAACGCCGGCGTCCGACGAGATCGATGCCGCCTTGCAGACGCTGACACCGGCCAAGGCCGCCTCTGTCGACGACATGCGGCACGGCCTTTTGCAGAAGGTGCGAGCCTGGCTGCGCGGCGAGGCGTGAGTTATCTCTCTCGCTCTCTCCGCGAGTCCGGAATCGTAGCGTGGGCAAAGGCGCCCTTGCGCCGTGCCCACCACCTCTCTCCATCGCGAATGATGCGTGGGCACGCTTCCGCCTTCGCTTTTCGAGCTACGGCGGACAAGTCGCTTTGCCCACCCTGCGATACTAGCGCTGCGTGATGCTGCACCCTCTCCCCTTGCGGGAGAGGGTGGCTCGCCGCGATAGCGGCGAGACGGGCGAGGGGTCTCTCTCCGCGTTTGAAGCTCTACATGGGAGCCTGCGGAAGCAACCCCTCATCCGGCGCTTCGCGCCACCTTCTCCCACAAGGGGAGAAGGAAGAAAGGTCACCGCTTCTTCTTTTCCTTTGGCGGCGGGGCCAGTGCGGGCCTGCGCGGCGCGGCTGGGCGTTGCGCGCCGGGCGGGCGCTGCTGGAAGCCGGGCTGGCGCGGTGCGGCGCCTTGTTGCGGCTGGGCGGTCGGCGGCGCGCCGGGCTGCAATCCGGTGTGTGGCGCTTGCGGTTGCGGCGTCGTCGCGGGCTGAGGCGTGACGGCTCCCGGCTGTTGCGAAGGTTGTCCGCTGCGCTGTGGCTGTGTCTGCGGTGTGGCGCCAGGCTGCGTGCCTCGTCCGGTGCGCGGCTGGCCGGCTGGCGATGTGGTGCCCTGTTGTTGCTGACCGGGTTGCTGCTGACCCTTCCCCGCGCGCGGCGTGCCCGGCTGCGTGGCGCCGCCTTGTCCTTGACGCTGCGGCTGCTGCGTGCCCGGTTGCGTGCCCTGACGGTTCGGTGTGCCGGGCTGCGGCTGCTGACCTGGACGGTTGTTCTGGCCGGGTTGACCAGGCTGGCCATTCGGCCGCGGCGGCTGCTGCTGGGTCGGCGCCGTGTTCGGATTCGGACGCAATTGCTGTTGCTGCGGCACCTGCGCCGGTCGCGGAATGCGGCTCACGGCTGCGGGATTGGCGCGGCGGAAGTCGCGCTGCTCGGTGACGATCTGCCGTCCCGTGGTCTGTGCGGCGTGGACCTGGCTGACGATGCCGCGGTCGCGCGCGATCTGCTGCGGCGGAATCGTGATCGGGACTGCGGCAAAGCGCATGCCGCCCGCGCCGGCCGCGCCAGGCCGAATTGCAAAGCCGCTCGACGCCTGCGTCAGCGCGCCTAGCCGCGTGCCGCTGGCGCGGTCGTTGACATCGATATGGCCGACCCGGCCGTCGGCGTCGGGATAGAGCTTGATGTTGACGTTGTTGGCGCTGGTCGCGGCCGCATTCTCGGGCACGTCGACGACGCCGGTGGTGCCGCGGATGCCGAGCGTCGCGGTCGGGGTTGCGATCTTCATGTCGCCGGTCTTTGCCACCGCAGCCGCGACGAAGGCCACCGTGCCCTTGCCGATGTCGAAGATCGCCGAGTTCTGCTTGCCGCCGTCCTCATAGACGTAGTTGTCGATGGTGATCTTGGCGCTGGCCGAGAGATTGAACGTGGTGGCATCGTTGAAGGTGATACCGAGCGAGGAGTTCGACGACGTCTGCACGACGTCGTTGAGATAGATATCGTCGCGCACCTTGAGCGGATAGGAATTCTTGTCGCGGATCACGGTCGCGATTCCCGTGACGGTCGCGACGTTGCCGATCGGCTCGACGGCGGCGGGTTGTGCGTCCGTGGCAGGCGCTGGCGAGGCTGCTGGTGTTGGCGAAGCAGCGGGCGTCGGCTGTGCTTGCGGCTGCGCTTGCGCAAGCTCGATCGCGTCGGATGCGCATGCATTGTCCGCGCCGGCCAGCGGCAGCGCCAGCAGCGGCAAAGCAAACATGACGCGGCGCCAAGCCACCATCAAAGCCACATTGAGGTCCCGGTGAAAACGCGAGGCGAGATCGGTCGATTTCAGCCTGAGGTGGCTGAACGGCGGATGAACATCTGTTGCATGGAAACAGTGAACGTTCAAACGCCACGTCCCTGAAACGGGGACGTGGCGCCATCATAGGAACAAGAATGCTTGGCAGCGGCGTCGGTGTCAGCTCACGCGCTTCCAGGTCTGGCCGCCGCAGAACATGCCGCCGAAAGCGCAGCCCTGCACACGCAGCGAATTCGGGCCCTTCATGGCGATCGTCGAGTCGTAATTGCGGCCGGAGTCGGGATCGTGGATACGGCCGCTCCACTTGGCGCCGTCGGGCTTCATGTTGATCAGGATTCGCTCATTGGTCTTCTCGGCGTAGCCGCAGAGGTTGGGGCCGCATTGTTCGACGCGAACATTGCCCTTGTTCTCTTCGGTCGCCCACAGGCCGATCGGCGTGGTCGCGACCGGCGCAGGGACTGTCACCGGAGCTGGAGCTGGAGCCGGCGCAACGGCGACCGGCGCGGGGGCGGCTATCGGAGCAGGAGCTGCGACCGGCGCGGGCGGCGTGGTCGTGTCGACGGGAGCGGCGGCAACGACCGGAGCCGGGGCGGCGGGCGCAACCGCTGGCGCGGTCGCCTGCACGGGGGCCTGCTGCACGGGCTGTTGCGGCGCGGGGGCCGGCGCGGGCTGCGCCGTCGTCGCGGGCGGCGTGCTGTCGCCATCGTCCTTGGATCCAAGGCCGTTGAGGTTGATGTTGTTCAGCTTGATCGGCTTGTTCGACAGGCCGGGCGCCACGATGGTGACGCAATCGAGCGAGGCGCAATTGCGCGGCGTCTCGATGCGGATGTTCTGGCCTTCGATCTGGAACGAGATCGAATTGCCGGCATGTGCGACGGCGGTCGAGGCAAGGAAGAGTGCCGCGGCGGCGATGGTGAGCTTGTTCATGACAACCTCCAAAAATGGCGTGGGTCCCGAAAAGGCTTGGTTCCCGAAAAGGCTTGGGTCCCGAGATGGACTGAAGTCGCCCCTGGGCCCGATGTGGTTCGACCCTATGCCTGACAGCTTCGGCCTTCTGTGACGGACCTCACAACCGCTGGCTGGGTGACCCCGCACACATTCCACGCATTTGGATGACGTGACGTCGCGCTGACCCCTGTCCAATTTGTAATCCCTCGCGCCGAACCCGCATTCGGCTTGCACGCGACCGATGGCCGACGACGCTCGCAAAGGAGATTGCACATGAAACGTCTCGCCCTCATCGCCGCGCTACTGATCGGCAGCGCAATTTCGGCCCATGCCGACACCGACATCTGGACCAACGTGCTGAAGCAGAAGCGCGGCGACGACGCGCTCAACATCGACAGCTCGTTCTGCGACGCGCAGCTCGGCGCACCACAAAACGGCACGCCGACATCGGCGGGGTACAAGCGCTGCATGCGCGCGCGCGGATGGCGCTTCAGCCACACCGTGCGCGAGAAGGACGATCGTTATCCCGACCCTGATGATCCCGGCATGATGTGCCGCAACTTCACGATCGGCGGCATCACCGGATCGGACTGCTCGAATTATTGATGCGCCTTGGCTTCATAAACTTGGCCATCATCGCTACCGGCTGCGCGTGTCACGCCGGCCGGTATGGTTAAGGAATGTTGAAATCGACACGTTGAAGAGTCTTTAAGTAAATTCACCGAACGTGCGCGCATGACGCGCGGAGTTCGTTTGTATCTCGTCGGCTCCATCGTCCTCGTTACGCTCGCGGGTTGCGGACGCGGCTTGTTCCAGGCCGAACGTGAACCGTGGCGAGCCGAGGCCGAAGCGGCGTGCCTGAAATCGGGCGCCGTGAAAGAGAGCGCCGACATCGTCCGGATCGATCCGATCTCCGGCCCCGGCATGTGCGGCGCCGAATTCCCGCTGAAGGTCGCCGCCATCGGTGAGCCCTCGAGCAGTTACGGTTTCGCCGATGAAGAGCTGCGCCCGCCCGGCAATGTCGGCAACCAGCCGCGCTGGCCCGTGAGCCATCCGCAACAGAATTATCCGGCCTCCGGCTATCCGCAGCGCTCGAACTATCCTGAAAGCGCGGTGCGCCAGCCCACAGGCTATGGCGCATCGTCAGGACCGGTGTCGCTCAGTGCGCCTGGCGTCGCGCCGCAGGAAGACGAGATCGACCTGCCGCCCGAGGGCACGGACGCTGCGGGTGCTTCGCGCTACATGAATGCGCCAAGCTATCCGGCGCGACCGCCGGGACCCGCGCCTTACTCCCAGGCGCCGGCGCAGCAGTCATTGCCGCGTCTTGGGCCCGCGCAGGGCAATCCCGTCACCGCCGTCGGTCCCGTCGCGGTGAAGCCGACCGCAACGCTCGCCTGTCCGATCGTGTCCGAGCTCGACCGCTGGTTTGCCGACAGCGTGCAGCCGTCGGCGATGCGCTGGTTCGGTGCCCGCGTGGTCGAGATCAAGCAGATCTCCGCCTATTCCTGCCGCGGCATGAACGGCAACCCGCACGCGCACATCTCCGAGCACGCCTTCGGCAATGCGCTCGATGTCGCCGCCTTCGTGCTCGCCGACGGCCGTCGCATCACGGTGAAGGATGGCTGGCACGGCATGCCGGAAGAGCAGGGGTTCTTGCGTGATGTGCAATCGGGCGCGTGCGCGCATTTCACCACGGTGCTGGCGCCGGGCTCCAACGTCTATCACTACGACCATATCCACGTCGATTTGATGCGTCGTGCCAGCCGTCGCCTGATCTGTCAGCCGGCCGCGGTCTCCGGCGAAGAGGTCGCTGCGCGCGCGGGCGGCCGCAGTCCTTACGCGAACAATCGCGATCCCTACGTGACCGGCTCGCTCGGCGGGCGCAAGAGCGGCAAGCACGAGAAGATCAACGAGGAAGACGAGTTCTCTGACGATTAGCCGTCGTTCGAGTTAGAACACGTCGATCGTCGGGAAGCGCGGCTCACCGGTGATGCAGTCCCAAAGATAGATCGCCAGGCCGACGTCGCCGGTCCAAAGCGAATAGCGTCCGCGGCCAACGACGATCTTGGCGCCGCGATACTGCACGACGGCGGTCATCGCAAATTTGCGGGCCCGATCGAGCCAGAGCGGATCGCTGGTGCGGCGGTAGAGCTTGAGGAACGCGTAGCCGTTCCCGCCTGTGCCGTGGCACAGGTTCGAGCCCTTGGTCAGCGGTCCGGCGGCCCAGCTGTACCGGCCGGCATCCAGCAGAACTTCGTCAAAGTCCGATGTCGCGAACGGCGCGTCGGCAAAGGTCGTCGCCATGCCGGGGGCGCCGTGGCAGTGCTGACACAAGGTCGGCGGCGTCTCGCGCTTGCTGCGCGCGCCCCAATTGGTTCCGAACTCGGTCGGCCACGCATTCGCCGCCAAGGTCTTCGGCACGACGTCGGCGACCTGCGCCTGCTGTGCCGGTGTCAACCAGTCCCATCCACGCAGCAAGGGGATGATGTTGCCGGCGAAGCCATGCACGGGCCCAAGCCAGCGGTCCTTGGCGCCGTAAAGATCCTGGGTCCAGAGCGGGCCTTGCGGCGTGTCCTCCAGATCGTCCAGCAACCGGGCTGCTTGCGCTTCGAACAGCGCGCGCCATCGCGGCTCCCCTGTCATCTCGGCCATGTGAACAGCAGCCAGCATGGATCCGGGCATGCCCCACATCAGTTCACGGATCGGAAGTCCGCTATTGGCTTCGGCCCTGATGTGGACGAGATCGGCCAGGGCCGGCGTGGGATCGAGCCGCATGGCGAGAAGTGCGGCGCCCATGTCGCCAAACAGCAGCGAGCCGTGTTTGGCGTAGCCGGCCGGAGAATTGCTCTCGAATCTGGCTTTTGTCCGTTCGAGGAGTTTCGGCAGGACTGGTCGAAAGTCCTTTGCGACGGGGCTGGCGCCGACGCGATGCAAATAGTCGAGCGCCCAGATCACGCCGGCCGCGCCAAAGTAGAAGCTGGGATTGCCGTCGCCCACTCCATCATCGCCGGGGTGACCGGGCCAGAACGTTTCAGGGTCGAAATCAGCGATGGCATCGGCGACGATGTCCGCAATCGCGGTCAGGACGTCAGGCTCGCTCCAGACGTCCTGCACGAGCGGGCGATGGCGACCAGGGATGATCATGTCTTGAGTCTTGCGGTGTTCGTTGGCGGGGCCAGCCCCATGCAGAGTTGCACCTCGGCCGGGACGTTGTAGGTCCGCATGATATGGCGGCTGTCGCGCAGGCCGGTCGCCTCGCGCTGGACGACGAACATCCAGAGCGCCTGGCCGGCCTCCATCACCAGCTTGCGCCTCGCCGGCTGCATCGCGGCCGGCGTCTCCGCGGACTCATAAGCGGCGTCGAATTCGCGCAATTGCGCGAGCGCCTGTTCGAGCGCGCGGCCCATCCGTCCAAGCGCTGAGGCCTGTTCCTGGACGATCTCGTAATGGAGGATATCGACCGGCGGGCGAAGATCACGGGGCATGGCGCCCACTATAATGCGGCGTGAACCGCACGCGCAACGCGTCGCCGGCTTCCGCTCACTTCGCCTTGTACGCAGCCAGGAACATCCGCGTCGCGCTGTCGACAACTTCCGTCATGCGCTGTTCCGACGGCGCCGGCGCGGCCTGGAAGATGAACGGCAGGAACAGCGAGGCCTTGCACAATTCCATGAACTGCGAGGCCGCAAGGTCGCAATCGTCGATGGCGAGATCGCCCGAGGCGACATGGGCCTTGAGATAGTCGGACAGCCGGTTGATGGACTTGTCCAGCACGCGCAGATAATAGCGCCGGCCGAGATCGGGCATGCGCTCGGCGATCGCCATCACGGTGCGGATTGCCGATGCGCCGCCGGGCCGGCAGAGCAGGTGGATGTAGGCCTGGCCAAAGTCCTTCAGCGTGGTCTCGGCGTCGCGCGCAGGGTCGAAATTAAACACGACCTGGCCGTGAAACAGCGCTTCCTCCTCGAGGATGGCCTCGAACAGCGCGCTCTTGTCGGCGAAGTAGACGTAGAGCGTCCCCTTGGAGACGCCGGCCGCGCGCGCGATCTCGCCCATGCTGGCGCCGTCAAAGCCCAGATCCATAAACACCTTACGGGCGCCGGCCAGGATCTGGCGGCGCTTGGAGCTGTCCTCCTCCTGGAGGATTTGCAGATGTTCGCGACCGGCTACAACCATTGGTTCAGCGTCTCGGAAGGTTTTCGGATCAGGGGCGCAGCATGAAACCTAAATAAAGGATTCGGACCAGTAGGTTCGGCCCGGGAATATTAAGTATATTGACCGAACCGTTCGGTCAATGATATTTGGGATGAGCGAACGGGATTGCGGCCGCGCGACGGCTGCCCCGATTCGCGCTTTTTATTGGGGAGGCCTTTATGGCCACATCGAGAGACCAGGCTGCACGCGTCCTTCGCCAGGAAGCGGTGGAGACGACGACGCCGAACGGCGAAGCTGCGGCCGGGACAGCCCTTGCCGAGCAGCTGCGGTCTCATGTGGTCGAAGAGACCAAGCGCCGCACCAGCGAGGCGCCGGAGAAGCCTGTGACGGATCAGCCGGCCCCGACCGTATCAGCCGCTGCCGCGCCGAAGCCCGGCAAGCGCAAATTTGTCATGATGGGCGTCGGCATCGTGCTGGCGCTCGCAGCCGCAAGCTATGCCGGTTACTACACGCTGGTCGGCCGCTTCTACGTCTCGACCGACGACGCCTATGTCCGCGCCAACAACACCATGCTGGGCGCGCGCGTCGCTGGCCATATCTCCTCGATCCTCGCCGGAGACAACACGCTGGTGCATGCCGGCGACATCGTCATGCGTATCGACGATGGCGACTACAAGATCGCGGTCGACGCCGCCGCGACCCGGATCGCGACCCAGCAGGCGACCATCGATCGCATCGGCCGCCAGATCGCGGCGCTCGACAGCCAGGTCGCGCAGGCCAAGGCGCAACTCGTCTCTGCCGACGCGGGGCTCAAGCGCGCCGATCTCGATTACGAGCGTCAGCAGGCGCTGAGCAACAAGGGTTTTGCCTCGCGCGCCACCTTCGAGACCTCGGAAGCCGCTCGCGACCAGGGCGCCGCCGCCGTCAAGGCCGCGCAGGCCGCCTACGACGTGGCTGTGAGCAATGTCGATGTCGCCAAGGCCCAGCAGGCCGAAGCCCAGGCACAACTCGCCGAGCTCAAGACCACGCTCGCCAAGGCCGAGCGCGACCTCGGTTTTGCGTCGGTGCGCGCGCCGGTCGACGGCACCTTCTCCAACCGTCTCGTCAATGCCGGCGATTTCGTTGCCGTCGGCCAGCGCCTCGGCAACGTCGTGCCGCTCGACGAGGTCTATATCGACGCGAATTTCAAGGAGACGCAGCTCAAGCGGATCCGTCCCGGCCAGCCTGTTACGATCAAGGTCGACGCCTACGGCATGCGCAAGTTCGCCGGCGTCGTCGACAGCATCGCGGCGGGCGCCGGCTCGGTGTTCACGCTGCTGCCGCCCGACAACGCCACCGGCAACTTCACCAAGATCGTGCAGCGCGTCCCGGTCCGCATCCGCGTGCCGAAGTCGGTCGCGAGGCAGAACCTGCTCCGCGCCGGCATGTCGGTCTACGCCACCGTCGACACCAACAAGGGCGCCGCCGACGCCGACAGCGAGATCGACCTCGACGATCCCACCATGATCCATCCGCAGTAAGCGCGCACAGGCCCTGCGAGGTCAGACCATGGCGAACGCCACGACTGCTTCACCTGCCATGATGGCGGACCCCGCTTCGGAGCGCATCGCGCCGAAGCGGCTCTTCGCCTTCATCATCATGGTGTTCGGGATGTTCATGTCGATCCTGGACATCCAGATCGTCTCGGCCTCCCTGAGCGAGATCCAGGCCGGCCTCTCGGCGAGCTCCAGTGAGGTCTCCTGGGTCCAGACCGCCTATCTGATCGCCGAAGTGATCGCGATTCCGCTATCAGGGTTTTTGTCGCGCGCCTTCGGCACGCGGCTGCTGTTTGCGATCTCGGCGGCCGGCTTCACGATTTCGAGCCTGCTCTGCGGCTTCGCCACGACCATCGAGGAGATGATCTTCTGGCGCGCGCTCCAGGGCTTTCTCGGCGCCGGCATGATCCCCACGGTGTTCGCCTCGGCCTACACCGTGTTCCCGCGTTCGAAATTCCACATCGTCGGCCCCATCATCGGTCTTGTTGCGACGCTGGCTCCCACGGTCGGGCCGACGGTCGGCGGCTACATCACCGATCTGATGTCCTGGAACTGGCTGTTCTTCATCAACGTCGTGCCCGGCATCGGCATCACCCTCGGCGTCTGGGCGCTGGTCGATTTCGACGAGCCGCATTTCGAGTTGCTCGACCGGTTCGACTGGTGGGGTCTGCTGTTCATGGCCGGCTTCCTCGGCACGCTGGAATATGTGCTGGAGGAGGGGCCGCAATATGAATGGCTGCAGGACACGTCGGTGGCGATCTGCGCCGCGATCGGCACCGTCTCGGCGATCGCCTTCTTCGTGCGCGTCTTCACGGCGGCCGAGCCCATCGTCAATTTGCGCACCTTCAGCAACCGCAATTTCGCCGTCGGCTGCACGCTGCAATTCTGCATCGGCATCGGTCTCTACGGCCTGACCTACATCTATCCGCGATATCTCGCCGAGGTGCGCGGCTACAGCGCGCTGATGATCGGCGATACCTTGTTCGTCTCTGGCATCACCATGTTCCTGGTGGCGCCGCTGGTCGGCCGGCTGATGGCGAGCGTGGACATGCGCTACATGGTCGCGTTCGGCCTGATCGTGTTCGCGCTGGGCTCCTACCAGATGACCTGGATCACGCGCGACTACGATTTCTACGAGTTGCTCATTCCGCAGATCCTGCGCGGCGTCGGCATGATGTTCGCGATGGTGCCGACCAACAACATCGCGCTCGGTACGCTGCCGCCAGACCGGGTGAAGAACGCCTCGGGCCTGTTCAACCTGATGCGCAATCTCGGTGGCGCGGTCGGGCTCGCCGTCATCAACACCGTGCTCAACGATCGCACCGACCTGCACATCACGCGCCTTCAGGAGCGGATGACCTGGGGGAATGCGACCGCGACCGAAACCCTGACCATGCTTCAGCAGAAATTCCAGGGGCTCGGCGACTCCACGCTGATGTCGATGAAGCAGCTCACCCAGATCGTGCACCGTCAGGCTGTGGTGATGAGCTTTGGCGACGCGTTCTTCATTCTGACGCTGTTCTACATGAGCCTCAGCTTGCTCGTCACGCTGCTGAAAAGGCCGGCCTCGCCGTTCGGTGCAGGCGGCGGCGACGCGCATTAGCCGGCCACGCCTTCGGTGCCGTTTTGGCGGCGCCGCGGCGGGGTGACGCGGCACCCCGCACCAAAATGCAACACTCGTGCGTGATCTCGCGCACGCCCCGTTGCAAATCGCAAATCGCACATCTATAAAGCGCACCTCATTTCAATCGAACCGGGGAGAGATTTGCATGATTTCGTCGCATTCGCAGATCGTACGCCCGCGCTCGATGTTCTGGCTCGGTACGTTCTCGGCCTGCTAGAGGCCGCCTCCGCCAGCTTCGATCGGATTATTTATCCCGATCGCACCGCTTCCCAACTGTAAGTCAAATCCAAGTGACCTTGCTTCGGCCCCCGCGGCTGGCATGCGTCCATCGATGGAGCCGGCCCGCGCCTACAGCGGCCGGATGATGCCATGACCGCCTTGTCAAAAAAGCCCGCGGCGATCCGCGTGGTTCTGCCCTTCGTGTTCCGCCACTGGCTGAAGCAGCCGGGGCGGATGCTTGCCATCGCCGCCGGGCTGCTCGGCGCAACCGTCGCCGACCTGTTCATGCCGGTGTTCTCGGGACATCTGGTCGATGCGCTGACGCGCGGGCCATCCGATCCCGATGCGCGCCACGCCGCGCTGGTGGCGCTCGGCGGCATCGTGGTGCTGGGTGCTGCGTCCATGGTGCTGCGTTTGGGCGGCCTGCAAGTGATTGTCCCGTTCACGCTGAAGATCATGTCTGATGTCGCGCAGGATGCCTTTCTGCGCGTGCAGCGCTTCTCGACCGACTGGCACGCCAATTCCTTCGCCGGCTCGACCGTGCGCAAGATCACGCGCGGCATGTGGGCGCTCGACCTCCTGAACGACACCATCCTGCTGGCGCTGCTGCCGTCATTCTCGGTGCTGATCGGATCGATGATCCTGCTCGGCGCGCACTGGGCTTCGCTCGGCGGGGTGATCGCGCTCGGCGCGGCTGGCTATGTCACGATGACAGTGCTGTTCTCGACGCGCTACATCGCGCCGGCCGCGCGGATCTCCAACGCCTGGGACACCAAGGTCGGCGGCACGCTGGCGGACGCGCTGACCTGCAATGCGGTGGTGAAATCGTTCGGCGCGGAAATGCGCGAGGATGCGCGGCTCGCCCGCGTCATCAAGCGCTGGCGCACGCGCGTGCGGCGGACCTGGTTCCGCTACAACTACACCGCCATGTCGCAGCTGTCGCTGCTGCTGTGCCTGCGTGCGTCCGTGATCGGCGGCTCGGTGCTGCTGTGGATGTCGGGTCGCGCCTCGCCCGGCGACGTCACCTATGTGCTGACGAGCTACTACGTGATCCACGCTTACTTGCGGGACGTCGGCATGCATATCAACAACCTCCAGCGCTCGGTCAACGACATGGAGGAGCTGGTGGCGATCCACGACGAGCCGATCGGCATCGCGGATGCCGAAGGCGCGCTGCCGATCGCGATCGAGGGTGGCGAGATCGTGTTCGACGAGGTCACGTTCCACTATGGCGGGCATCGCGCGCCGCTCTACGACGGATTGTCGCTGACGATCCGCGCCGGCGAGCGTGTCGGCCTCGTCGGTCGCTCCGGCTCCGGCAAGACCACCTTCGTCAAGCTGGTGCAGCGGCTCTACGACGTCACTGGCGGCCAGGTGCTGATCGACGGGCAGGATGTCGCGCTGGCAACGCAGCAATCGCTGCGCAGCCAGATCGCGATCGTGCAGCAGGAGCCCATCTTGTTTCACCGCACGCTCGCCGAGAACATCGCCTACGGCCGTCCCGGCGCCAGCCTGGAGGCGATCGAGCAGGCGGCGCGGCTCGCCAATGCGCACGATTTCATCCTGCGCTTGCCAAAGGGCTACGGCACGCTGGTCGGCGAACGCGGCGTCAAACTGTCGGGCGGCGAGCGGCAGCGCGTGGCGCTGGCGCGCGCCTTCCTCGCGGATGCGCCGGTGCTGATCCTGGACGAGGCGACTTCGAGCCTCGATTCGGAATCGGAGGCGCTGATCCAGCAGGCGATGGAGCGGCTGATGAAAGGCCGCACCTCGATCGTGATCGCGCACCGGCTGTCGACGGTGCGCAGCCTCGATCGCATTCTCGTGTTCGACCGTGGCGAGATCGTCGAGCAGGGCACCCACGCCATGCTCGCGGGCAAGCCCGGCGGAATCTATCGCAGTCTGTTCGAGCGCCAGGTGGTGGAGCTCGGGCACATTGCAGCAGCGGAATGACGCGCGGCGGCAGGGCGAAAGCCTTGCCGTCACGTCGTCGAGGATGGAATGACATGAAAGACCTGACGCGCGGCTCCATCGTGAACCACATCCTGATCATGGCGCCACCGATCGTGGCCGGCATGATCTCGATCATGATCTGCCAGCTGGTCGACCTGTACTTCGTGTCCGGGATCGGTGAGGCCGCGGTTGCCGGCGTTGCCGCGGCTGGCAACGCGGGCTTTCTCGTCAATGCGTTGATGCAGATGCTCGGCGTCGGCGCGGTGGCGCTGATCGCGCATGCGGTCGGACGCAAGGATCGTGACGACGCCAATCTGGTCTTTAACCAGGCGGTCGCACTGTCGATGCTGTTCGGCCTTTTGACTCTGGTCGCGGGAGCGGCGCTGTCGCGTCTCTATATGCGTTCGATCGCCGTGGACGAGGCCACGATCGAGGCGGGAACGGTTTATCTGCTGTGGTTCATGCCGGCGCTCGCCCTGGAATTTGTCATGCAAGTGACGGCATCCGGGCTGCGCGCGACCGGCATCGTGCGGCCGGCCATGCTGGTGCGGGTCGTCGCGGTCGCCATCAACATCGCGCTGGCGCCGGTCCTGATCTCGGGCTGGGGCACCGGACACGCGTTCGGCGTGGCCGGGGCCGGGCTTGCAAGCTCGATCGCGGTCTTCATCGGCGTGCTGATGCTGCTCGGCTATTTCCTCAAGCTGGAGCGCTACATCGCTTTCCATCCGGCGCAATGGCGTCCGCAATTGCGGCAATGGGGAAGGATCCTCGGTGTCGGCCTGCCCGCAGGCGGCGAGTTCGTGATGATCTTCATCTACATGGCCGCGATCTATTACGTGCTGCGCGATCTTGGTCCGGCGGCCCAAGCGGGATTCGGCATCGGCACGCGCGTCGTCGGCCTGATCCAGATGCCGGCCCTTGCCGTCGCGATCGCGGCGGGGCCGATTGCCGGCCAGAATTTCGGTGCAGGCGATCATGCGCGGGTACGGGAGACCTTTGTCAAGGCGGCCCTGATCGCGACCGTCGTGATGATCGCGCTGACGATCCTCGTGCAGCTCGCGCCCGGACTCTTGCTCGCCGGCTTCTCGAACGAGCCGGAGACGATGCGGGTCGCGCGGCTGTTTCTGAAGATGATCTCGCTGAACATGGTGGCGCAGGGATTGATCTTCGTCTGCTCCAGCATGTTCCAGGGCCTCGGCAACGCCAAGCCGGTGCTGTGGAGCTCGGCGACGCGCGTTCTCACGTATTCGCTGCCGGCGATCTGGCTTTCGACGAGGCCGGGCTTTCGGATCGAATATGTCTGGTACATGTCGAATGCGGCGACGACGCTCCAGGCCGTCCAGAGCCTGTGGTTGCTGCGCCGTGAGTTCAAAAAGCGGCTGGTGATGCCGAAGGAGACAGCTGCGGAGCCGGCGGGTCCGGTGCCCAGCGCGCCCCTGGAGCGCGAGCCTGCGTAGCGACAGCTTGTTCCATCCCCGCGGCTCCGGCTAACTTGCCGGGCTGCGTGGATGGGGCTGTCGAAGGAACGCATGGACGGAGTGGCGGACGAGGGGCGGCCGACGACCTGGCTCTCGGCGATCTGGGCGGCGCGCTATCGCACGCCGGCTCGTTTCGTTGCGCTGATCGCGCTGCTTTTGCCCTGGACGACGACCGGGACGACGTTCGCGCTGATTCCCTGGCTGATTGCCTTCGCATTCCTCGATCTGCGCGACTTCCCGCGCTCGCTGCTGCGTCCGGTCTGTCTGCTGCCGATCGCGCTGGTGGTCCTCGCAGCTGTCGGCATGTTCTGGTCGGATGCCCCGTGGCCGGAAAGAATGCATGCGATCGCGCCGGTGTTGAAGCTGCTGGCGGTCCCGCTCCTGATCTACCAGTTCGAGCGTTGGCCCTACGGGAACTGGGTGTTCTCAGCTTTTCTGGCATCCTGCGCGGTGGTCATGTTGGTCTCCTTCGCCGTCGCTGTTGACCCCGATCTGTCGCTGAAGCTCTATCTGTCGCGCGGACCCTATAAGGTCGAAAACGGCGTCGCTGTGCGCAATTATATCGACCAGAGCCAGGAGTTCGGGCTCTGCGCGATCGCGTTGATCTATCCGATCGCGACGTTGTTTCGCGAAGGCCGCGTCCGCATCACGATGCTGCTCACCGCAATCGCGATCGGCTTTCTCGCCAACATGATGTTCGTCGTGGTCTCGCGCACCGCGTTGGTGACGCTGCCGATCCTGCTTGTGGTCTTTGCTCTCCTGCATCTGCGTTGGCGCGCAGCCTTGCTCGCCGCGGGCGCGATGGGGTTGTTGGCTGCGTCCCTCTGGGCGGTCTCGCCGCATCTGCGCGCAACCGTCGCGAAATTCCACGGCGACTACGAGATGAGCGTGGAGGACAGGCGGGTCAGCGGCATGGGCTCACGTCTGGAGTACTGGCGGAAATCCCTGGGGTTCGTCGCGGACGCGCCGCTGGTTGGCCACGGCACCGGCGCGATCCGAGGTCTGTTCGCCGGCGCGGCTGCGGATGCGGAGGTCGATCCGCTGCGCGGCGAGATCGTCAGCAATCCGCACAATCAGACGCTCAGCGTTGCGGTGCAATGGGGCATGGTGGGCGTCCTGGTGCTCTACGCCCTGTGGTTTGCACATCTGCTGATGTTCCGCGAGCACGGGCTCGCCTGCTGGATCGGCCTATTGGTCGTGTTGCAGAACATGCTGTCCTCGCTGCTCAACACCCATCTGTTCGACTTCACGCCGGGCTGGATCTACGTGCTCGGCGTCGGTGTTGCGGGCGGCATGGCGCTCGCGGCGAGCAGAGCTTCGCGCAGAGCATGATCCTGAAGGACGTGGCGCCACGCGTTATGCTGCCCGCGTCTTTCGGAAGATGAAGTTGTTGCAATAGTCTTTGCGTTTCCAGAACCATTCGCCGTCTTGTCGCTGATGGATGGCGGCGTCGAACTGCGAGATCGGAAGCAGTCGATGTCGGCGCACGAAGCTTCCCTCGTAGCCGAGGCCCGCGAGAAAGACGAAGACATCGCCGACATGGCCATCCGCGAGATGCCGGTTCTCGCACTCGAGGACCAGCAGAGGTCCGTCGATGCGCAGTATCCGCTCGGCGCCCTTCAACACGGCGAGTTCGGCACCCTCGACGTCGATCTTGAGCAGGGCAACCCTTTCGGCCGTTTTGAAGTAATCGTCCAGCGCAATCGTCGGCACGGACAAGACCGAGAAGCTCTCGGCGTTGGCCTCGTTGCAGCACAGCGACGCGCCGGGCTGGTGCCCCCTTGGCACGTACAGATCCTGTTCGCCGGAACGCGAATAGGCCGCCCTGGCTTCAACCGTCACGTTCGCGAGCCCGATGAGTGAGCAGATGCGCGAGAGATCGCGCGCCAGATTGGGCTGCGGCTCGAACGCGACGACCCTGCCGTTGTGGACCCATCGCGACAACCAAAAGGTAAAGCTGCCCTTGTTGGCGCCGATGTCGCAGGCGATGTCGCCTCGCCGGAGGTGCCGCCTGATTGCGGCAAGCTCCGTTCTTTCGTTGCGCAGCAGCGCCTTCAACGCGCGAGCACGCAATCTGATGCTGGCCGTCGCTGGCCAAGCCCGAAAAAGGGACATTGGTCAATGTTTCCGTCGAACAATGAATTGACAACGCGCGTACGAATTTGCCCGGATCGCGTCGACGTTCGAAGCGTCCGCAATGAGATTGCCGAGGGCGAGTATCGGCTCACGGCGATTGCCAAGTGTAGCCCGGAATCCGATCGGGCGTAAACGGCCCCGCCTGCGCTACCGGCCAAATGCGCTCTAGAACGCGCTGACGCTGTTCCAGACCAGGGTTGCGCCCGACAGGAACAACAGGCCGAGCACGACGTCGCCAAAATGCTTGTCGCTGAGGGCGTGATAGACGCGCGCTCCCAGCCATGCGCCGATCAGCGTGCCCGGGAATGCCACCATCGCGAGCCAGACCACCTTGAAGGCCACCAGCCCCGAGGCGGTCTGCAGCACCAGCGCGGTCGCAAGCACCGTGAAATTGAACAGCTGGAAGATGCCCCGCCGTTCGTGCTTGTTCCAGCCGCGGATGTTGGCCCACAGGATCGGCAGCGGGCCGGACAGGCCGGCAAGGCCGCCCAGAATGCCGCCGGCAAAGCCGATCACGCCGTCGGCGATGCGGCCGCCGAAGGTGACGGCGAACTGCTTCTTGTTGAAGTACAGCGCGCTCGAGAAGATCAGCAACAGGACGCCGACGCTCAGCTTGAACACCTTTGGATCGGCGGAGGCGACCAGCGTGGTCCCGATCGGCACGCCGATCAGCCCGCCGATCAGGAACGGCCATACCAGCGACAAGTCAAAGCTCTTCCACATCGACGGCAGCGTCGAGGTCTGTGCGATCACCGAGCAGATCAGCACCAAGGGCACCGCGAGCGAGGGCGGCAGCACGTAGAGCCAGATGCCGAGCGCCATCAGCGCCGTGCCGAATCCGGCCAGCCCCGAGACGAAGCCGCCGGCCAGCGCGCCGAACAGCAGCAGCGCAATCGTGAACGCTTCCACCCCAAAGTTCCTGTTGTCGCGATCTCGTGATCACCGCACCGGGCATAGCACAGCCACCGGCGTGGCGGTCAATGCATGCTTGCACGCAACCGTGATCTGCAATCGTCGGGCATTTTCGAACGACATGCCCAGATCGTCCGCATAGGATTTCGGCGAGCGGATCGATGAGCGCAGCCCCGCTGATCCGCAGTCCAAGGTTGGACAATGGAGAACAACCTTAGGTGCGCCGCGGCTGTGATGCCACCGATGTGACTAATCGTGAACCCGGTCCTTGTTGGAACGGCGCGACCTGATTCGTATCTGAGGCGGGGCGGCTGTCGATTGGAGAAGAAACGATGCGTATGATTCTGGCTTCGAGCCTTTTGATCGCCCTGGCGGGCTCTGCGAACGCGGCGACGGTGCACCACGCGCACCGGCACCATGTTGTTCGTCCCTATCAGGGCGTCTCGGACCCCGCTTCGGCTTTTGGCTACGCGCCTTCAGGCCCGGCGATGTACCCCCGCTCGGCACCGTACGGTGAAGACATCGGATCGTATCCGGGAGCTTCCCAGGGTTACGCGCCCGGCGAACGCGAACAATTTATCGACAGTGTGAGACAAGGTGGCTAACGCGCCTTAGACGATCTGCCTGGTATCAGCGGGCTTCTGCAGCGCGCCGATCAGAATCCGGAGTGCTCGTGTGAGCTCCGCGCGATTGCGCGCGGCACCGAGCGACAGCCGCGCAGCATTCGGCGGGCTGCCATCGACCACAAACGAGTCGCTGGCAACGACGGCGAGCCCATCGCGCAAGAGCTGCGCGGTGGCATCGCGGCGGGCCAATCCCTCCGGCAGCTGCAGCCACAGATGATGCGCGGCGGGCCTTGCCTGGAACTGAAAACCCTTCAGCGCGCGCTGCGCCAATTGCTGGCGGCCGACGGCCTCATCGCGGATCGCGGTGATGATGCGGTCGGCGATCCCGCTCTCGAGCCAGTGCGTCACCAGCGCGACCATCAACGGCGCCGGCATTTGCACGGTGGCCTGCAAGAAAGAACGCATCTGAAGCTGCGCGCCGCTGTCGGGCGTCAGCAGATAGGCGACGCGCAGCGCCGGCGCGATGCATTTTGACAGCGTGGTCGCGAGATATGTCCGCTCCGGGATCAGGTTGGCGATCGGCGAGGCCGATCGGTCGAGCAGCCCGTAGGCATCGTCCTCGATCAGCTCTGTATCGGCATCGCGGATGATCTTTGCGATTGCGTTACGACGATCGGCGGATAGCGTCGCCGTGGTCGGATTATGCAGCGTCGGAATGAGATAGACGGCCTTCGGTTTGTAGCTGCGGCAGGTCTTTGCCAGCGCATCGGGCAAAATGCCGCCGTCATCCATGGCGACGCCAACGAGCTTGATGCCGAGCTGCGCGGCCGCGGCCTTGATGCCGGGGAAGGTGAGGGCCTCCGTCAGCACGATGTCGCCCGGTCGCGCAAGGTGGGCGAGCAGATTGAACAGGATCGTCTGCGCGCCGGGAAAGATCACGAGCTTGTCGGCATGCGCATGGGGAACGCGCGTGCGCATCCAGCGCGCCGCGACCTCGCGCTCATGCGTGCTGCCGCCGGGCGGCTGGTAGTTCAGGAACGCGGTCAGGCCCGATTGCGCGCGAAGGGCCTCAAGCCCGGCGATGATGCGCTCGTCGAGCTGCGCTTCGAGCGGGTGCGGCGGCACGTTCATGGACAGGTCGATCGCGACCGGATGGGGCAGGTCGATCGCGCGGCGTGCGCTGGTCTCCGACACGAAGGAGCCCTGGCCGACGCGCGCCTCCATGATGCCGCGGCGCCGCGCCTCGGTGTAGGCGCGCGTCACTGTGGTGAGGTCGATGCCGAGCGCTTTTGCCAGCGCGCGCTGGGTCGGCAACTGCTGGCCGCGCACGAGGCGGCCGGAGGCGATGTCGGCCTCCATGGCCTCGACGATGCGTTGGTAGCGCGGGCCTGACAGCTCCGAGATTGTAGGGGTCCAATCCATGCAATTTAGGCCCATATCCTTTGAATGTATGGATGCAAATATTATTGTATGGATCGGCAAAACGGAAGAGGTGTCGTCATGGCGACCGGTTCAGTTTCTCTGGCAAAGGCGATGTGGCGCGGTTTTCTCGGCAAGTGCCCGAACTGCGGCGAAGGGCACATGTTCGGCCGCTTCCTGAAGGTGGCGGACGCTTGCGATCGTTGCGGCGAGGAGCTGTTCCACCAGCGCGCCGACGATTTCCCGGCCTATCTGGTGATGGTCGTGGTCGGCCATCTCGTGGTGCCGGCGATCCTCGCGGTCGAGACCGCCTATGCGCCGCCGGTCTGGCTGCAACTCGCGGTGTGGCTGCCGGTCACGCTGTTTGCCTCGCTCGCGCTGCTGCAACCGACCAAGGGCGCCATCGTCGGCTTGCAATGGCAGATCGGCATGCACGGCTTCGAGGCGAGCAAGCTGCGGCGCGACGCCGGTCAGCTTGCGCCGGTGCTGGTGAAGGCACAGCGCGCGGCCTGAGCGGCAGCGGCGTTTACATCGCGCTCGCCATCGCTACACTCCGTCGTATCAAAACAAGAACGATGGAAACGGCAATGGCCGCACGCGCAAAAACCTTTCTGCTCTGTCATGGTGCGTGGTCCGGCGGCTGGTCGTGGCGGAAGATGCATCCGCTGATGGCGCAGGCCGGCCACCGCCTGATCGCGCCGACCTACACCGGGCTCGGCGAGCGCGCGCATCTTGCCAGTCCCGCTGTTGATCTCGACACGCACATCCAGGACATCCTGGGCGTCATCAAGTTCGAGGATCTCGACGACATCGTGCTGCTCGGCCACAGCTATGGCGGCATGGTCGCGACAGGCGTTGCCGATCGCGCGCGTGAGCGCGTGACGCAGCTGATCTATCTCGACGCCTTCGTGCCGCGCGATGGCCAGTCGCTGTTCGATCTCAACGAAGGCGGACGTGAGCCGATGCGCAAGGCAGCTGCCGCCGCGGACGGCTACCGCATTCCGCCGAATCCGCCGCCGTCTGATACGCCGCAAGCCGATCTCGACTGGCTCAACGCGCGCCGCATCAACATGCCGATCAAATGCTTCGAGACGAAGCTGAAGCTTCAGCACGGCGAGCCGGCAATGCCGCGCAGCTACATCTATTGCGCCCGCATTCCGCCGGGCGATGTGTTCGGGCAATTCGCAAGGCGCGCGAGGAGCGAGGATGGCTGGCGCTATTTCGAGCTCGACGCCAGTCACGCGCCGAACGTGACGGCACCGGAGGCGTTGATGGGCGTGTTGAACGAGATCGTGGCGTAGAGCAGCTCCCCAAATTGGTGAGGGGTCCGATGCGTTTTGCATCGAACCCCTCGTTGCAAGATATCAGCCGGCCTGTAAGCCGGGTTCTGTAGGGCACCGCCCGCTTGCGCGAACGATACGTGACGACCATTCCTCTGGGACCATGTTTGCACATGGCCTCGAGCAACCTACCCGGACGGCGGGCCTGACATCGCCCCGCGGCGTTATCGCTTGCGCGAACAGCCCGCTACGCCGTCCCTATTCGGTTTTGCTCCCGGTGGGGTTTACCATGCCGGCTCCGTTGCCGGACCCGCGGTGCGCTCTTACCGCACCTTTTCACCCTTACTTCCTCCGAGGAGGGAGCGGTTCGTTCTCTGTGGCACTTTCCCTGGGGTTGCCCCCGCCGGACGTTATCCGGCACCGTATGTCAAGGGAGCCCGGACTTTCCTCCCCGGCGGCCTTTCGGCACCTGCCGGAGCGGCCGTCCGGCCGACTGACTGACAAGGCAATGGGCATTTGTGACGGTTTCGTCAAGCCAAGATCGTGGCGCACGCGGCAGCGTAAATAATTTATCCTGAAGATGTCGTCGGGCGCGGACCCCGTTCGACTGGATGCCGGCGATCCAGCCGAACAACAGGAGCTTACGCGATGCAGTACCTGCTGCTGATCTACCGGAACGAAGCGCAACAGGGCCAGATAGCGCCCGCAGATTACCAGAAGCTGCTGGCGGAGTACTCCGCCTACACGCAGTCGATCGTCGCGAGCGGCCATTTCAAGGCCGGCGATGGCCTGCAGCCGACCTCGACCGCGAGAACGGTTCGCGTGCGCGAGGGCAAGACGCTGACGACCGATGGTCCGTTCGCGGAGACCCGCGAGCAGCTCGGCGGCTATTATCTGGTCGAGGCCAAGGATCTCAATGCAGCGATCGAGCTTGCCGCGCGCATTCCCGGCGCCCGCAACGGATCGATCGAAGTCCGCCCCGTCATGATCTACAACTGACCCCGAAAATAATCTCGCGATGATGTCGTCTGGTGCCGGCCCCGTTCGACAGGTAGCGGCAATCCAGCCGACCACAGGAGTGAAGCGATGCAATATCTGCTGCTGATCTATCGGAACGAAAACTACATGGCCGACATGAGCGCCGCCGACCGCCAGAAGCTGATGGGCGAATACGGCGCCTACACGCAGTCGATCGTCCAGAGCGGCCATTTCAAGGCCGGCGACGGGCTGCAGCCGACGACGACGGCAACCACGGTGCGCGTGCGCGACGGCAAGACCATGACCACCGATGGTCCGTTCGCGGAAACGCGCGAGCAGCTCGGCGGCTATTACCTGATCGAGGCCAAGGATATCGACGACGCCGTTGCGGTCGCCGCACGCGTTCCCGAGGCGAAGCGGGGCTCGATCGAGGTGCGGCCGGTCATGATCTACAATTGATCGCACCTGCTGACATCGACAAGATCTTCCGCGACGAGGCGGGGCGGGCGCTGGCCACCCTGATCCGCCTCGTCGGCGATTTCGATTTGGCCGAGGACGCGTTGCAGGATGCGTTCGCGGTGGCGCTGGAGCGCTGGTCGGCTTGCGAGATCCCCGATAATCCGCGCGCCTGGCTCGTCAATGTCGGCCGCAACAAGGTGATCGACCGGATCAGGCGCCAGGCCGCCTTTCGCGGCAAGCAGCAGGCGCTGCTGCATGAGCTCGAGCTCAACGCGGAGGCGCCGGCCGAACCGTCCGCGATGCTCGACGACGACATGCTGCGGCTGATCTTCACCTGCTGCCATCCGGCGTTCGCGGCCGAGGTCCAGGTCGCGCTGACGCTGCGCACCGTCTGCGGCCTCTCCGCCGCGCAGGTCGCGCGCGCGTTCCTCGTCGGTGAGGATGCCATGGCGCAGCGCCTCGTCCGCGCCAAGCAGAAGATCAGGCTCGCCGGCATTCCCTATGAGGTGCCGGAGCGCGACGCGCTGGCGCCGCGGCTCGACGGCGTGCTCGCCGTGATCTATCTCGTCTACACCGAAGGCTATGTCGCAACCTCAGGCGCGGACCTGATGCGGCCCGATCTCGCGACTGAGGCGATCAGGCTGGCGCGCTTGCTTGACCGTCTGATGCCGGAACGCGCCGCGATCAAGGGCCTGCTGGCGTTGATGCTGCTGCACGATGCGCGCCGCCCGGGCCGCGAGACCGCGGCTGGCGACATCGTCCTGCTGGAAGAGCAGGACCGCTCGCTGTGGCATCGTGCGCAGATCGAGGAAGGTCTGCGCCTCGTCGATGACGCGCTGGGCGTGCCCGGCCGGCCGCAGCCTTACGTCGTGCAGGCGGCGATCGCGGCGCTGCATGCCCGCGCACCGAGCTTCGAGGCGACCGATTGGCCGCAGATCGCCGGCCTTTACGAAGTGCTGCTGCGCATTAGCCCATCACCGGTGATCGAGCTCAACCACGCCGCCGCCGTGTCGATGGTCGACGGCCCGGCGCGCGCGCTCGATCTCGTCGATGCGATCGCCGCGCGCGGCGGGCTGGAGGGCTACGAGATGTTGCCGGCGGTGCGCGCGGATTTGCTGCGGCGGCTGGAACGCAAGCAGGACGCGCGTGAAGCGTACGCCGCCGCGATGGAAGCGACCCAGCTCGAGCCGTTGCGGCGGCTGTACGCGCGGCGGGTACGCGAGCTTGACTAGATGCCGAGCGCGCTCTGATAGGCGAACAGCGCAGGGGCGCCACCCGTGTGCAGGAAGATGACGTCCTCGTCGCTGCGCCAGCGCCCCTGGCGGATCATCGCGATCAGGCCGGCGAGCCCTTTGCCCGAATAGACGGGGTCGAGCACGAGCGCTTCCGTTTGTCCGGCAAGCCGGATCGCCTCGATCGTAGCTGCGTGCGGTACGCCATAAGCCGGTCCAGCATGTCCGGCGATCACTTCGACCATGGCTTCGTCGAGATCTGCATTGAGCAGATCCGCTGCTTGCCGCGCGAGTGCCACGACATCGCTGCGCACCCGCGCAGGCTCGGCGTCGATATCGATCCCGACAATTCTCGTGTCCCGCATCGCGACAGCCGCGCCGACGACGAGGCCGGCCTGCGTGCCGGCGCTGCCGGAGCAATGCACGATCGCGGATGGATTGAAGCCGGACCGCGCCGCCTGCTGCGCGATTTCGGCGATCATGGTGGCATAGGCAACTGCGCCCAGCGCGTTCGAGACACCGTAGGGCACGAAATACGGCTTGCGTCCTTTCGCCTTGAGATCGTCGACGAGCGTGCGGATGGCGGCGTTGCGATCGCCGGTCCAGGGTACGTCATGCAGATGCGCGCCGAACAGCCGATTGAGAAAGGCATTGCCCGAGGTCTCGTATTCCGGTGTCGGCGGCGGGAGACGGCCGTGATAGACGGCCAGATGACAGGGCAGACCGAGCTTTGCGGCAACTGCTGCGACCTGCCGCTGGCTGTTCGATTGCACGACGCCGCCCGACACGATCGTATCGGCGCCCTCCAGGACGGCATCATGCAGGACGTAGTCGAGCTTGCGCAACTTGTTGCCGCCGAAGCCAAGCCCGGTCGCGTCGTCGCGCTTGACCCATAGCCGCGGTCCACCGAGATGAGCCGTCAGCCGCTTCATCGGCTCGAGCGGTGTGGGAAGATCGGCGAGGCCGAGGCGCGGAAAGGCGGCGAGGCGGTCAATCAGCGGCTTGCGATCCCCAGGCATTGTTCGGCTCGTCCCGCGTGTCTGATCGTCGGACCTTAGCCCGACGTCGGCAATTGCAGGAACGATCGCGTGATCACATTCAGGCGAACATATGGGACGCGTCACTTCGACGCGATCGCGGTCCCATCCGCTGGCAGGCTCGCCAGCAGCGCCTGCAAGGTCGACAGCGTCGAGTGATCGGCAACCCCGTCGAGGCGCGCGGGGCGGAAGTGGCGCTGGAAGGCGGTAACGACTTCCATGGTCGATGCATCGTACTTGCCTGACAGCGGCACGCCATAGCCGTAGCGTGCGAGCGCCTGCTGCAGGCTCAGCACCTCGTCGCTGATGGTGCCGAGCATCAGGGTTTCGCCACGCACGATGGGCGCCGGCGTGACCCAGTGGCCGACGCCGGAATTGGCGAGCGAATGCCAGGGAAATTTCTCGCCGGGATCCTTCTTGCGCGCGGGCGCGACGTCGGAATGACCGAGCACGCGCTGCGGCGACACCTTGCGGCGGAGCATGATGCCGCGGCACAGCGCGATCACGGCGGCGATCTGGCGCAGCGGATATTCCGGATAGCCCCAATCGTGCCCGCGATTGATGATCTCGATCCCGATCGAGCAGGAGTTGATGTCGTCCTCGCCGGCCCAGGAGGAGACGCCGGCATGCCAGGCGCGGCGCGCTTCGGGCACGCATTGCACGATACGGCCGTCCTCCAGCACGACATAATGGGCCGACACCTCGGTGCCGGCCGTACACAGCCGCGCCAGCGCGCCCTCGACGTCGGGCATGCCGGTGTAGTGCAGCACGATCATGTCCGCCTGCCGGCCCTTGTTGCGCTCGCCATGGTTGGGCGAGGGGATGATGTCGGACACGATCGACGAATCCGGCTCGAACGTCCGCATGTTCGCCGCGGCCTTGGGAACCGGGAGAACGCGCTGACGCTTCGAATCAGTTCCAGACGGGTTGGACGGACCGGACGACATAAACAGCTCAGAATCGGACGAAGAACGGGCCAAGCCCTTCTCTTTACTATTTCTTTACTGTCCGGTCCGCGCAATCGCGCAGGTCGGTTAACGCGTGCATTTTGGCTCAGTGTGTGGATGACGCATCACCACTCCGGCACCTTTTCGAGATGTAACGAGCCGATCAACGCTTTCTTAACGCTAAGCGCCGTTACTGAGTGGTGAAGAGCCGACCCGCGTCCGGAGGCGGCCAAAAGCGTTTTTGGCTCGAAATCCCATGGCTGCCCGACATATTCCACTGGGAACACCGGGTCTGCCGCCTGGGACGACCGGGCGCGGTGCGCGTGCTGAACTGGGGCTTTGTCGTGGAACCGCCGCGACGCGGAGTTATTCGAGGCGTAATGGGCTGCTTCGCCCCCGATTTCACCTGTCCGTCCGACGGGCGCGACGCATGAGCGAGGCGCCGCACATTCCCGTGCTCGGCGTTGAGGCGATCGCGCATCTCGCGCCGCGCGAGGGCGGCATTTATGTTGATGCCACCTTCGGGGCCGGCGGCTACAGCCGCGCCATTCTCGAGGTGCCGGGAACCCGCGTCATCGCGATCGATCGCGACCGCACGGCGATCGCCGGCGGCGCCGAACTGGTCGCGAGCGCTTCGGGCCGACTGACCCTGGTCGAGGACCGTTTCTCGAATCTCGCCGACGTCTGCGCCGCGCAAGGCGTCGATACGGTCGACGGCATCGTGATGGACGTCGGCGTCTCCTCGATGCAGCTCGACCAGGCTGGTCGCGGCTTCTCGTTCCGTCTCGACGGTCCGCTCGACATGCGGATGGGGCAAACGGGGCCAACCGCTGCCGATGTCGTCGCGCGTGCCTCGGAGGGCGATCTCGCCGACATCATCTATCTCTTCGGCGAGGAGCGGCATTCTCGCCGAATCGCCCGCGCCATCGTCGCCGACCGGCAGGAGACGCCGTTCACCTCCACGCGCGTGCTCGCCGATCTCGTCGGCCGGGTGGTGCGCTCGAAGCCCGGCGACATTCATCCGGCGACGCGGACGTTCCAGGCGCTGCGCATCTTCGTCAACGAAGAGCTCGAGGAGCTCCAGACCGCGCTTGTGGCGGCCGAGCGGGTGCTCAAGCCCGGCGGTCGATTGGTGGTGGTCTCCTTCCATTCGCTGGAAGACCGCATCGTCAAGAATTTCCTCGGTGAGCGCTCCAAGACCGGCGGCGGTTCGCGGCATCTGCCTGAAGTGGCGCAGACAGCACCGAGCTTCCAGCTGCTGACGCGGCGGCCCGTGATCGCTGGCGAGGCGGAAGTCGCGCGCAATCCGCGCGCCCGGTCTGCAAAGCTGCGCGCCGCCGAACGCGCAGCGGCGCCTGCGCATCGTGACGACGAGCCATCGTCCTGGCCCAAACTCTCCGACGTGATGAGGGGTGGCTGAGAGATGCGCTTTATCCACCTCCTCGTCATCGGCGCGCTGATCTTCGCGGCAGCCTATGTCTACCGGATCAAGATGGATTCCACTGCGCGTACCGAGAAGGTGCTGCGGCTGCACGCGGAAATCCGCGAGCAGCGCGACGCCATCGCGCAGCTGCGCTCCGAATGGGCCAAGCTCGATGCGCCTCTGCGCCTCCAGGGTCTCGTCGAACGGCATCTGCCGCTCAAGCCCGTCAATGGCACGCAATATGACTCGCTGAAGAATCTGCCCGACCGTCCGCCGCGGATGTTCCGGCCGGGCGAGCCCGATCCGATCGGCGCAATGCTGAATACCATCGAAGCCGCAAGCGATCCCGATAGTGTGACGGGCTCCGTGCCTCAGTCCGAGGACAAGCAATGAGCGGTACGCCTCCGGCCAAACCCACCGAGCCTTGGCGCCAGCGTCTGATCCGCAGCCTGCTCTACGGGCGCAATGTCGACCGCGCCGCGAAGGCGCGCGCGCGCGTGGGCCTCGCCATGCTGGCCTTCGCCACGATCTACACGCTGATCGGCGGCCGTCTCGTGATGTTCGCGATCGGCGCCGATGCCCATAGTGCGCGGCGCGCCGCCTCGCAGGAAGTGGTCGCGACCGCGCGGCCCGACATCGTCGACCGCAACGGCGCGATCCTCGCCACCGACGTCAAGGCCGCCAGCATGTTCGGCGAGCCGCGCCGCATTATCGACAAGGACGAGGCGATCGAGCTTCTGACCGCGACCGTGCCCGACCTCGACGAAGCCGAGGTGCGCGAGCGCCTGTCGTCGCGCAAAGGCTTTGTCTGGCTGAAGCGCGAGATCACCGCGAAGCAGCAGCAGGACATCCACAAGCTCGGCATTCCCGGCATCGGCTTCCTGCGCGAGAACAAGCGCGTCTACCCGACCGGCAACGAGGTCGCCCACCTCATTGGTCTCGTCAACATCGACAACCAGGGCATCGCCGGCATGGAGAAATGGCTCGACAATCAGGGCCTCGCCGATCTCCACCGCGCCGGTTTTGCCATCGACCGCCTGCAAAAGCCGATCGAGCTGTCGGTCGATCTGCGGGTCGAGCACGCCTTGCGCGACGAATTGCTGAAGGCCAAGGAAAAGTTCCACACCAAGGCGGCCTCCGGTCTCGTCACCAATGTCAACACCGGCGAAATCATCGCCATGGTGTCGGTGCCGGATTTCGACCCCAACAATCCCAAGGAAGCCCACGATCCCGACCGCATCAATCGCCTGACCACGGGCGTGTACGAGATGGGATCGACGTTCAAGGCCTTCACGCTGGCGATGGCGCTCGATACCGGCAAGTATGGTCTCGATTCGATGTGGGATGCGCGCGGGCCGCTGCACTACGGCAAGTTCGCGATCCACGACGACGAGCCGAAGGGGCGCTTCCTGAACATGAAGGAGGTGTTCACCTTCTCCTCAAACGTCGGCGCGGCGCGCATCGCGTTGTCGCAGGGCGTGGAGGCGCACAAGGCTTTCCTGCGCAAGATGGGTCAGATGGATCGCTTGCGCACCGAATTGCCGGAAAGCGCCTCGCCGATCCTGCCCCGACGCTGGAGCGACCTGAACACCATCACCATCTCGTTCGGCCACGGCATGGCGGTCGCGCCACTGCAGGCCGTGATGGGCGTCAGTGCGCTGGCCAATGGCGGCCTGTTGATTCCGCCGACCTTCCTCAAGCGCACCGAAGAGGAGGCACGGGCAGTTGCAAAGCGCGTAATCAAGCCCGAGACCTCGGACAAGATGCGCTTCCTGATGCGGCTCAATGCCGAGATCGGCACCGCCAAGAAGGCCAACGTTCCCGGTTACTATATCGGCGGCAAGACCGGCACCGCCGAGAAGGTGGTCAACGGCCGCTACGCCAAGAAGAAGGTGCTGACCGCCTTCACCGCGATCCTGCCGGCGGACAAGCCGAAATACCAGCTCCTGATCATGCTCGACGAGCCGCAGGCGCTGAAGGAAACCTACGGCTTCATCACCTCGGGCTGGAACGCCGTTCCGACCGCCGGCAACGTCATTACCCGCATCGGACCGCTGCTCGGCATCGAGCCCCGCTACGACCTGCCGCCCGCGGACCGCCTTATTCTTGCAGCATCCAGGACAACCCAGTAATCAATTGGGGAGGCCGTAGCCGCTGCTGAGTCGGGGATTTTTCCTCAGGATTCGGCTTTTCCGGCGCGGCAACTGGAAGACCATGAAGCTGCGCGACCTCATAGGTCAGGATATTTTGGGCAATGATGCCGCAATCGAGCCCGCCGTTGCGGCGCTCGATGTGACAGGCGTTGCGCTCGACAGCCGCGCGGTCAAGCCGGGCGATCTCTTCTTTGCGCTCGCAGGCAGCAAGACTGACGGCGCGCGCTTCGTCGATGCTGCCATTGCGGCGGGTGCGGTGGCCGTGGTCGGCGATCACGCGCCTGACGGATGCAAGGTGCCGTTCATCGCCGTCGCCAATCCGCGGCGCGCGCTGGCGATGGCTGCAGCAAGGTTCTTCCCCGCCCAGCCTGCGACGATCGCGGCCGTGACCGGAACCAGCGGCAAGACTTCGGTGGCCGCGTTCACGCGCCAGATCTGGGAGCGGCTCGGCCATGCTTCGGCCAGCATCGGCACCATCGGCCTCGTTTCGCCGAAGCGCACGGTCTACGGCTCGCTGACAACGCCGGATCCGATTGCGCTGCACCGACAGCTCGACGAGATCGCGCGCGAGGGCGTGACCCATCTCGCGTTCGAGGCGTCCTCCCACGGGCTCGATCAATACCGCCTCGACGGCGTGCGCGTCTCTGCCGGCGGCTTCACCAATCTGACGCGCGACCACATGGATTATCATCCGACTGTCGCGCACTACCTCGCAGCCAAGCTCAGGCTGTTTCGCGAGCTCATTCCATCAGGCGGCGCGGCAGTGATCTCGGCCGATCATGATTGCTCGGCGGAGGCGATCGATGCTGCAAAGACGCGCGGTCTGCGCGTGATGGCAGTAGGACGCAGCGGCGATGGGGCAGGCGAGGGCATCCGTCTCGTCGAGGCCATGGTCGAAGGCTTTTCGCAGAAGCTCACCCTCGAACATCTCGGCAAGCATTACGCGGTGCGGCTGCCGCTGGTCGGCGAATTCCAGATCGAGAATGCGCTGGTCTCGGCCGGCCTTGCCATCGGCACCGGCAGCGATGCGGCCGATGTGCTCGCGAGCCTCGAACATCTCGAAGGCGCCAAGGGCCGGCTGGAGCGGGTCGGAGAGCGCAACGGCGCGCCTGTTTTCGTCGATTACGCGCACAAGCCCGATGCGCTGGCGAAGGCGCTGCAGGCGCTGCGGCCTTACGCCAAACGCCGACTGATCGTCGTGTTTGGCGCCGGCGGCGATCGTGACGCCGGCAAGCGCCCGATCATGGGGCAGATCGCGGCTGAGAACGCCGATCGCGTCATCATCACCGACGACAATCCGCGCAGCGAGAAGCCGGAAGCCATTCGCGCCGCGATCCTCGCCGCCGCCAGGGGCGCGCGCGAGATCGGCGACCGCGCGGCCGCGATCCGCGCTGCGATCGAGGAGCTGGAAGAGGGCGATGCGCTGCTCGTCGCCGGCAAGGGTCACGAGACCGGGCAGATCGTCGGCAGCGAGGTCCTGCCGTTCAGTGATCACGAGGCGGTTGCCGCCGCATTAGCAACGAGGGTCGCATGAGCGGGCCATTATGGACGGTTGCGGAGGTGGCGCGTGCGCTCGGGGCTGCCGGATCGTTCCCTGCCACCCCGATCGATTTCGTCACCCAGGACAGCCGCCTGGTGAAGCCGGGTAGTCTCTTCGTCGCGCTGTCAGGCACGCCGAGCGGCGGCTTCATCTCGGCCTTCGCCAGTGCGCGCGACGGCTGGGAGTTCGCCGACAAGGCGGAAGCCTCCGGTGCCGTCGCGATGATCGTACCGCACGAGATCGCAGGTGTCGGTATTCCCCAGATCGTCGTGAAGGACACGCTGATCGACGGCCTCTGGGGTCTCGCACGCGCCGCACGTGCACGTTTCAACGGTCCGGTGATCGGATTGACCGGCAGCGCCGGCAAGACCAGCACCAAGGAATTCCTGGCGGCCTACCCCAATGCCTATGCGAGCCCCTCGAGCTTCAACAATTTCTGGGGCGTGCCGCTGACGTTGTGCAATGCCAGGCCCGACGCCAGCCTCTGGGTCGTCGAGATGGGCATGAACCAGACGGGCGAGATCGCGCGGCTCAGCGAATTGACACGGCCGACGGTCGCGCTCGTCGTCAACGTCCAGCCGGTGCATCTCGAAAAGCTCGGCTCGCTCGATGCGATCAGGCGTGAAAAAGTGTCGATTGCGCTCGGCCTGCCCGAAGGCGGCGTGCTGGTGTTGCCATCGGGCATCAAGGCGCCGGACTGGAAGGGCAAGGTGGTGCGCTTCGGGGAGAAGGCCGAGGTGCACGAGGTCAAGCACGCGCCGCACGGCGAGAGCTGGCAGGTCGTGGCTGCCATCGGCAAGAAGGAGATCGCCTTCAGCCTGACGCCTGGCGCGCCGCACCGCGTGCAGAATGCGCTCGCCGCGCTGGCGTCTGTTCATGCTGCCCATCTCGATGCCGCGACGCTCGCGATCAAGCTCGATCGCGTCGGCATCATGACCGGCCGTGGCGTCGAGCAGGCGGTCGGCGGCGTCACCGTGATCGACGACAGCTTTAATGGCAATCCGGCGAGCGTCGCTGCCGCGCTGCAGAGCCTCCAGGCGCGCAATATGACCGGGGGGCGCCGCATTGCGGTGCTCGGCGACATGCTGGAGCTCGGCGATGACGCCCCGCAATACCACACCGCGCTCGCCTCGCATCTCCAAGGCATCGACGGCATCTATTGCGTCGGGCCCCTGATGCGTCATCTCTATGACACGCTTCCATCAGGCAAGGGGCTCGGCTGGCACGACGACCCTGCCACACTTAAAGCCAGCGAGGTCGCTAGCCTGCTGAAGGCAGGCGACGTCGTGGTTGTCAAGGGCAGCAAGAAGATGTTCTGGGTCAACAAGTTTGTGCCGGGCCTAGTGGCCGCCTTGCAGGCAAAGGCGTAAACTGCTTGGAAGGCGCAGTTTCCGAATCCCACCCTTTGCGGCGCGCCGCCGTCCGGTTTTTTTGAGGTCGCCCGACCCCATGATGAAAACCAGAGAATGCGCGTGAGAGGTTGAGGCCTGAGCAGCGCGCGTGCGAAAGGCGCCATAGGACCGACTGAATGTTTTACTGGCTGATCGAGCTCTCCAACACATTTCCGAGCTTCGGTGCGGTGCGCACCGTATTGAACGTCTTCCGCTACATCACCTTCCGAACCGGCGGTGCCATCGTCACCGGCGCGCTGTTCGTGTTCCTGTTCGGACCCTGGATCATCGACCATTTGCGCATCCGCCAGGGCAAGGGTCAGCCGATCCGCACCGATGGTCCGCAATCGCATCTGGCCAAGAAAGGCACGCCCACCATGGGCGGGCTGATGATCCTGTCCGGCCTCACGGTCGGCACCGTGCTGTGGGCCAATCCCCTCAATCCCTATGTCTGGATCGTGCTCGCCGTGACGCTCGGCTTCGGCTTCGTCGGATTCTACGACGATTACCTCAAGGTGACCAAGCAGACCACGAGCGGGTTCGGCGGCAAACTGCGCCTCCTGATCGAAGGCATCATCGCGCTGGTCGCCTGCTACGCGCTGGTGCGGCTCAACCGCGATCCCGCCTCGACCGCGCTGACGATCCCCTTCCTCAAGGACACGGTGCTGCATTTCGGCTGGTTCTTCGTCGTGTTCGGCGCCTTCGTCATCGTCGGCTCCGGCAATGCGGTGAACCTCACCGACGGCCTCGATGGCCTCGCCATCGTGCCGGTCATGATCGCGACCGCGAGCTTCGCGCTGATCGCCTATCTCGCCGGCAACGCTGTATTCGCCGACTATCTCCAGATCAAATATGTCGCGGGCACCGGCGAGCTTGCGGTGCTCTGCGGCGCGCTACTCGGCGCCGGTCTCGGCTTTCTCTGGTTCAACGCGCCGCCGGCCTCGATCTTCATGGGCGACACCGGCTCGCTCGCGCTCGGCGGCATGCTGGGCTCGATCGCGGTCGCGGTGAAGCACGAGATCGTGCTCGCTGTGATCGGCGGCCTGTTCGTGCTGGAGGCGGTCTCGGTGATCGTGCAGGTGGTGTCGTTCAAGCTGACGGGCAAGCGCATCTTCCGTATGGCGCCGATCCACCACCATTTCGAGCAGCTCGGCTGGACCGAGCCGCAGATCGTGATCCGGTTCTGGATCATCTCGGTGATGCTGGCGCTCGCCGGCCTCTCCACGCTGAAGCTGCGCTGACGGGCCCGCGATGATCCCCGTCACATCCTTCGCCGGCAAGACGGTCGCGGTGTTCGGCCTCGGCGGCTCGGGGCTTGCCTCCTGCCACGCGCTGAGGGCCGGCGGCGCCGAGGTGATCGCCGCCGACGACAATGCCGAGAACGTCGCCAAGGCAGCGCAGGCGGGCTTCATCACCGCGGATCTGCGCAACGTTGCCTGGAACAATTTCGCGGCGCTGGTGCTCGCGCCCGGCGTGCCGCTCACCCATCCCGTGCCGCACTGGAGCGTGCTGAAAGCGCGCGAGGCCGGTGTCGAGGTGATCGGTGACATCGAGCTGTTCTGCCGCGAGCGGCGCCGTCACGCACCGAACGCGCCGTTCGTCGCCATCACCGGCACCAACGGCAAGTCGACGACGACGGCCTTGATCGCGCATCTGACAAAGGTCGCGGGCTACGACACCCAGATGGGCGGCAATATCGGCACCGCAATCCTGTCGCTGGAGCCGCCGCGCGTGGGCCGCGTCCACGTGATCGAGATGTCGTCCTTCCAGATCGACCTGACGCCCTCGCTCGATCCCTCCGTCGGCATCCTGCTCAATGTCAGTGAAGACCACATCGATCGTCACGGCACGCTCGCGCATTACGCGGCGATCAAAGAACGCCTGGTTGCGAACGTGCAGGCAGGTGGCACCTCGATTATCGGCGTTGATGACGGCTATTGCCGCGACATCGCCGACCGGCTCGATCGCGCCGGCAAGAACGTGGTGCGCATCTCCGTCAAGAATCCGCTGGCTTCAGGCATTCATGTCGAGCACGGCACCATCGTGCGCACCTCGGGCGGAGCCCGTAGCGAGATCGCTACGCTAGGCGGCATCGGCTCGCTACGCGGCCTGCACAATGCGCAGAACGCGGCGTGCGCCGCCGCCGCCGCGCTTGCGATGGGCATCAGCCTCGATGTGCTGCAGAACGGCCTGCGCAGCTTTCCGGGCCTCGCGCACCGGATGGAGCAGGTCGGCCGCCGCGGCAACGTGCTGTTCGTCAACGACTCCAAGGGCACCAACGCCGATGCCACAGCGCATGCGCTGTCGTCCTTTGCCGACATTTTCTGGATTGCCGGCGGCAAGCCGAAGGCCGGCGGCATCACCAGTTTGACGGGCTTCTTCCCGCGCATCCGCAAGGCCTATCTGATCGGCGAGGCCGCGCAGGAGTTTTCCGGCACACTCGGCACGGTCGCGAACGAGATCAGCCAGACGCTCGACGTCGCCGTCGAGCACGCCGCGCGCGATGCGGAAGCGTCGGGTCTTGCCGATGCCGTCGTGCTGCTGTCGCCGGCCTGCGCCTCGTACGACCAGTACCGCAATTTCGAGATCCGCGGCACCAGGTTCCGCGAGCTGGTGCAGGCGCTGCCGGGCGTCAAGCCAGCGGTGTGAGCATGTCGCGGCGACGCCGGATCGCAATTGTCGTCGCTGCTCTTGCTGTTCCGATCGGTTTCCTCGCTGTCGTTCTCATCGACAATGTCATGCACCAATTCGGCGCGTGCCGCCTCGTGCGTCAGCGCGCGTTCGCCTCTCCAAGCGGCGGTCAGCTGGTGGTCGTGGTCTGGAAGTCGTGCGGAGCAACTGACAGCACGCAAGGCAGCATCGTGGCGCGTGGCCGGACGTTCTCGCCGGAGGACACGCCGACCTTTGTCAGCGTGCGCGGGCATCTCGAGGTCATCGTCGCCTGGAGCAGCGAGCGGGCGGTCAGGATCGGTTTCATTCCCGAGCCAGGTCAGGTCGACAAGCGCGATCCGCGCGTCGGGGATGTCGCGATTTACTATGAGTAAGAGCCTCTCGTGTCCCGGACGCGGTGCAGCGCGTAACGCTGCTCCGCTGAGCCGGGAGCCAGAAGTTGCTGGGCCCCGGCTCAGCAGCGCACCGCGCCGCGAAGCGGCGGCGCGCTGCGCTGCGTCCGGGGCACGAGACTGTGCGCAACTTAGTTCATCTCCTTAACCCCCCGGTAACCAACCTCGGCGACCAATGGACCGACCTCTGTCCGAAAGCGGCCGCCCATGCTCTCCCGTGAAGAACGCACCCCCTTTTCCGAGTGGTGGTGGACCGTCGACAAGCCGCTGTTCGGCGCGATCCTGTTGCTGATGCTGACCGGCGTCATCCTGTCGCTGGCGGCGAGCCCGTCGGTCGCGACCCGCATCGGGCTCGATCCCTTCCACTTCTTCAGCCGCCACGTGATGTTCCTGGCGCCGTCCTTCATGGTGCTGCTCGGCGTCTCCTTCCTGTCGCCGCGCGCGATCCGCCGTTCGGCGCTGATCATCTTCACGCTCAGCATCATCCTGATCGTGGTCACGCTCGCCATCGGCCCCGAGGTGAAGGGCTCGCGGCGCTGGATCACGCTCGTCGGCGTCAACATCCAGGCCTCCGAGATCGCAAAGCCGTCCTTCGTGGTCATCGCCGCCTGGCTGTTCGCGGAATCGACCAAACGGCCGGAGATGCCGGCGACCTCGATGGCGCTGGTGCTGCTCTTGATGCTGGTTTCGCTGCTGGTGATGGAGCCCGACTTCGGCCAGACCATGCTGATCCTGATGGTCTGGGGCTCGCTGTTCTTCATCGCGGGCATGCGCATGATCTGGGTGTTCGGCCTCGCCGGCCTCGGCGCCGCCGGCCTGTTCAGCGCGTACCTGTTCGTCCCGCACGTCGCCGGTCGCATCAAGCGCTTCATGAATCCGGCCTCGGGGGACACCTTCCAGGTCGATACCGCGATGGAGGCGTTCTACAATGGCGGCTGGTTCGGGCTCGGACCGGGTGAGGGCATCGCCAAGCGGAGCCTGCCTGACAGCCACACCGACTTCGTGTTCGCGGTCGCCGCCGAGGAATTCGGCATCATCCTGTGCCTCGCGATGCTGGCGCTGTTTGCCTTCGTCGTCATCCGCACGCTCTCGCGCGCCTATGCCAATGAGGACATGTTCTCGCGCTTTGCGGCGTCCGGCCTCGCCATCCTGTTCGGCGTGCAGGCCGCGATCAACATGTCGGTCAACCTCCAGCTCATCCCCGCCAAGGGCATGACGCTGCCGTTCATCTCCTATGGCGGCTCCTCGATCGTGTCGCTCGCCTATGGCGTCGGCATGATGCTCGCCCTGACGCGCCTGCGCCCGCGCACCGAGGTCGAGGCCAGCGGCCACGCCGAGGCGATGCGGAGCTACGCGTAAGCCGTCATTGTCCAGAGTGTTTCCATGGAGGGATTCTGGATTGCTTCGCTGCGCTCGCAATGACGGTGGAGGGTCTGTAAAAGGGTACCCATGGACACCTCCCCCTTGATTCTTCTCGCCGCGGGCGGCACCGGCGGGCATCTGTTTCCGGCCGAGGCGCTCGGTGTCGAATTGATCCGGCGCGGCTTTCGCGTGCGCCTCGTCACCGATGACCGCGCGCTGCGCTACAGCGGGCTGTTCAGCAAGGACATGATCGACGTCGTCGCGAGCGAGACGGCACGCGGCCGCAATCCGCTCCAGCTCGCCTATGCCGGCCTGACGCTCGCCACCGGCACGCTCTCTGCGTATCGCCTGATCAAGCGGTTGAAGCCCGCCGCTGTCGTCGGCTTCGGCGGCTATCCGACATTGCCGCCGCTGGTTGCGGCAAAGCTCGCAGGTGTGCCCGGGATCATCCACGATGCCAATGCCGTGCTCGGCCGCGCCAACCGTTTCCTGTCGAGCCGCGTCCAGGCCATCGCGACGTCGTTGCCGGGCGTGCTCGACCGCGATCCGGCACTTGCGGCTAAGACCACGACGGTTGGCACACCGATGCGCCCCGCGGTCCTCGCTGCAGCGGCGGTGCCCTACGCCGCGCCCGAAGTGAATGGGCCGCTGCACCTGCTCGTCGTCGGCGGCAGCCAGGGGGCGCGCATCATGGCCGACATCGTGCCGAGCGCGATCGAACGGCTCGAGCCTGCTTTGTGGGGCCGGCTCGTCCTCACCCAGCAGGTCCGCGACGAGGACATGACCCGCGTGCGCGCGGTCTACGACGAGCTCAAGATCAAGGCGGAGCTCGCGCCGTTCTTCACCGATCTGCCGGCGCGGCTCGCCTCCAATCATCTGGTGGTGTCGCGCTCGGGCGCCGGTACCGTGGCCGAGCTCGCCGCAATTGGGCGGCCCTCGATCCTGGTGCCGCTGCCGGGCGCGATCGACCAGGACCAGTTCGCCAATGCCGGCGTGCTGGCCAAGGTCGACGGCGCGATCCGTATCCCGCAGACCGAATTTACCTCCGACCGGCTCGCCTCGGAGATCTCCGCCTTTGCCGCCGAGCCAGCGCGCCTTGCCGCCATGGCTGCCGCGGCGAAAGGGGCAGGCCGGCTCGACGCTGCCGAGCGGCTGGCCGATCTGGTGGTCAAGGTCGCGGGAATCTGACGCGAAAAAGCCCTTGTCTTCGTCTTCCAAAGCGGGGCATCCAGTACGAACGGCGCGGCTGATTTGGCCGTGACCTTTGCCAGATGCCGCCTGTGCAAGGCGGCGAGGTCAGGGAACAGAGCATGAGACTGCCGCGCGAGATCGGACCTATCCACTTCGTCGGCATCGGCGGGATCGGCATGAGCGGCATCGCCGAGGTGCTGGTCAATCTCGGCTATGCCGTGCAGGGCTCGGACGCATCAGACAATTACAATCTCGACCGCCTGCGCAAGAAGGGCGCGAAGGTCTCGGTCGGCCACAAGGCTGACAATGTCGATGGCGCCGAGGTCGTCGTCGTCTCCACCGCGATCAAGCGCGACAATCCGGAATTGATGGCCGCGCGCGAGCGGCGTATTCCCGTGGTGCGCCGCGCCGAGATGTTGGCCGAGCTGATGCGGCTGAAGAGCTGCGTCGCGATCGCCGGCACGCACGGCAAGACCACCACGACGACGATGGTCGCAACGCTGCTCGATGCCGGCGGGCTCGATCCGACCGTGATCAACGGCGGCATCATCAACGCCTACGGTTCCAACGCGCGTCTCGGCGCCGGCGACTGGATGGTGGTGGAGGCCGACGAGAGCGACGGCACGTTTTTGAAACTGCCGACGGATGTCGCGATCGTCACCAATGTCGACCCCGAGCATCTCGATCACTTCAAGACGTTCGATGCGGTGCAGGATGCGTTTCGTCATTTCGTCGAGAACCTGCCGTTCTACGGCTTTGCCGTGATGTGCATCGATCATCCCGTGGTGCAGACCCTCGTCGGCAAGATCGAGGATCGCCGCATCATCACCTATGGCGAGAACCCGCAGGCCGATGCGCGGCTGCTCGATCTCACCCCGATGGGCGGCGGCTCGAAATTCAAGGTCGCGTTCCGCGATCGCAAGACCGGCGCCGTGCACGAGATTCCCGATTTGATGCTGCCGATGCCGGGCCGCCACAATGCCTCCAACGCGACCGCCGCGATCGCGGTGGCGCGCGAGCTCGGGGTCTCGGACGAAGCGATCCGCAAGGCGATCGCCGGCTTCGGCGGCGTCAAGCGCCGCTTCACCAAAACTGGCGAGTGGAATGGAATCACCGTGATCGACGATTACGGTCATCACCCCGTCGAGATCGCGGCGGTGCTGAAGGCGGCGCGGGAATCCACCAACGGCAAGATCATCGCCGTGGTGCAGCCGCATCGCTACACCCGCCTGCAATCGCTGTTCGAGGAATTCTGCACCTGCTTCAACGATGCCGATGCGGTCGTCGTTGCCGACGTCTATGCCGCGGGCGAGAGCCCGATCGACGGCATCGACCGCGATCATTTCGTCGCAGGCCTGCGCGCGCATGGCCACCGCGAGGTGATCCCGCTGCCGGGGGCGACGGAGCTTGCTGGCATCGTCAAGGGACTGGCGAAGTCCGGCGATCTCGTCGTGTGCCTCGGCGCCGGCAACATCACGCAATGGGCCTATGCCTTGCCGGACCAGTTGAAGGCGCTGGGGTAGAGCGGTGAGCTTCCCCGACATCACACCTTCGCTCAAAGCCGCAATGCCGGAGCTGCGCGGCCGGTTGCTGGCGAACCAGTCGCTGGCCGAGCTCACCTGGTTTCGCGTCGGCGGACCGGCGCAGGTGCTGTTCACGCCGGCGGATGAGGATGATCTCGCTTATTTCCTCGCGCATCTTGCGTCCGACATTCCCGTCTACGTCGTCGGCGTCGGCTCCAACCTGATCGTGCGCGATGGCGGTATCGCGGGTGTGGTGATCCGGCTCGCGCCGCGCGCCTTTGGCGAGGCCACGGCGAGCGGCGATGTCGTCACCGCAGGCGCGGCCGCGCTCGATAAGCGCGTCGCGGAGGTCGCAGCGTCCGCCAATATCGGCGGGCTTGAATTCTACTTCGGCATTCCCGGCACCATCGGCGGCGCGCTGCGGATGAATGCCGGCGCCAATGGCGGCGAGACCAAGGACGTGTTGATCGAGGCGCGCGGGGTCGGTCGCGACGGCACCAGGCATGTCTTCTCCAACGCCGATATGAAATTCGTCTACCGCAATAGCGGCGTCGATCCCTCGATCATCTTTACGTCCGCGCGTTTCCGCGGGGAGATGAAAGATGCGGAGGCGATCCGCGCGCGGATGGCGGAGGTGCAGACCCACCGCGAGACCGCGCAGCCGATCCGCGAGAAGACCGGCGGTTCGACCTTCAAGAATCCGCCGGGCCATTCCGCCTGGAAGCTGGTGGATGCCGCCGGCTGCCGCGGCCTGCGCGTCGGCGGTGCGCAGGTCTCCGAGATGCACTGCAATTTCCTGATCAACACGGGCGAGGCGACCGCGCACGACATCGAGACGCTCGGCGAGACCGTGCGCGAACGGGTGAAGGCGAATTCCGGGATTGAGCTGCACTGGGAAATCAAGCGGATCGGAATCCACGGGTAACGACAGGCGACGAGCGAACATGCGCATCACCATCCTCTTCGGCGGCTCCAACCGCGAGCGTCTGGTTTCCGTCGCGTCAGCCCAGGCGCTGCATCAGGCGCTGCCCGAGGCCGATCTCTGGTTCTGGGACGTCGAGGACAAGGTGCATGTCGTGCAGTCGAAGCAACTGCTCGAACATTCCAGGCCGTTCGAAGACGAGTTTAAGCCCGGCACGCGTGGCATTGCGCTTCCGCAGGCGCTCGATCAGGCCAAGACCGAAGATCGCGTTCTCGTGCTCAGCCTGCATGGCGGCAGCGCCGAGAACGGCGAATTGCAGGTGATGTGCGAGACGCGCGGCGTGCCGTTCACCGGCTCCGGCTCTGCCTCCTCGCATCTCGCCTTCGACAAGATCGCGGCCAAGCGCTTTGCCGCGCTCGGCGGCGTGACGCCGCCTGCGGGCATCGCGCTCGAGGATATCGATGATGCATTTGCCGAATACGGCAGGCTGATTGCAAAGCCGGCGCGCGATGGCTCGAGCTATGGCCTGATCTTCGTCAACGCCAAGCAGGACCTCGTCGCCGTGCGCAATGCCGCCAAGCACGAAGAATATGTGATCGAGCCCTACATCGCGGGGATCGAGGCGACCTGCGGCGTGCTGGAGCGAACCGATGGCTCGATCATCTCGCTGCCGCCGATCGAGATCATTCCGGGCGAGGGCAATTTCGACTACGCGGCAAAATACCTGCTGTCGACGACCCAGGAGATCTGTCCCGGCCGCTTCACGCCCGAAATCACCGCCGCGCTCAAAACCCAGGCGATGCTGGCGCACCGGGCGATGTCCTGCACCGGCTATTCCCGCTCCGACTTCATCGTCTCGGAGAAGGGGCTGGTCTATCTCGAAACCAACACGCTGCCCGGGCTGACCAAGTCCTCGCTCTACCCCAAGGCGCTGAAAGCCGAGGGCATCGCCTTTGTTGACTTCCTCCGCGGCCTGATCGAGCTCGCCGAGCGGCGAGTGCGGAAATAGTTAGGATTGGTTAACGGCCGGACCCGCCAAAACCCCCGGTTTGGCGGCCAAAACCGGTAAAATGCCGGACATCGTGGCGCAACTGCCTCACTTGCCTGGGCAAAAAGCATCCCGCGTTAACGAATTTTACCTTTTGTTTACCAGGACGTCCGAAGGTTAACGCTGGCGGCGCATATGGCGTTTTGGCTGCCGGCGCGTGAGTCGTTTCGGATTGATCCGACCGGCGAACGCTTTGTAGGGGAGCGGTTTCTTCTGCCGAAGACCTTCACCCGGCCCGGCAAGACCGAGACGTCATGTTCGCCAGGACCCGCGCGGTGTCGTGGGCAAACTGTTGACGAGCTCGTGCAATGGATGGAGCAGGAAGCCTCACCCGATCGTTTATGAGATCGCTGAGGCCCCAAGCTGACCTGAAGGCGGCCGCTATCGGAGCGGTCGTGCTTCTGCGCGAGTGGGTCGAGGACAAGCGTGCCGAGACGCGCGCTGCCGCCAAGGAAAAGTCCAAGCAGAAATTCAAGGCCAAGGTCGTCGTCGAGCGCGAGCCGCCGCCGCGCGTGGTGGCGATGGTCGAGCGCTATCTGCCGCGCCGGATCGGGATCACGATGACCGTGCTGCTGCTGATCGGCAGCTGCGGCCTCGGCATCGTCAAGGGCGGCCATCTCCAGGATTTCGTCACCGCGGTCAGCGACGCGCGCAACGCCATGGCCAATTCGGCCGGCTTCCGCATCACCTCGGTCGTGATCAACGGCCGCAAGCAGCTGAGCCAGGACGAGATCCTCGCCATCGGCGGGGTCAGCGGCCGCTCCTCGCTGCTGTTCCTCGATGCCGACGACGTCCGCGACAAGCTCAAGGCCAATCCCTGGATCGCGGATGCGACCGTGCTGAAGCTCTATCCGGGCCAGCTCATGATCGAGATCACCGAGCGCAAGGCGTTCGCGCTGTGGCAGGAGGCCGGCCGGCTCTCCGTCATCGCCGACGACGGCGCGCTGCTCGAGCCCTATGTCTCGCGCCGGTTCCTGTCGTTGCCGCTCGTGGTCGGCAAGGGCGCCGACACCCAGGCCCGCGACTTCCTGGCGTTGCTGGCACGCTATCCGCAGGTCAATTCGGTGACCAAGGCTGCGATCTATGTCGGCGAGCGGCGCTGGAACCTGAGGCTGAAGGACGGCCTCGACATCCGTTTGCCCGAGCAGGACGTCGGCAACGCGCTCGCCGCGCTCTCCAAGCTCGACAAGGACGAACGCCTATTCTCGAAGGACATCGTCGCGATCGACATGCGCCTGCCTGACCGTCTGGTGGTGCAGCTGTCCGATGACGCCGCCAAGGCGCGCGAGGATCTGTTCAAGGACAAGAAGAAAAAGAAGGCCGGGGAC
>Ga0209148_1000425_pt1 | contig 46888 bp, 47 predicted proteins | sample AraplaCol_mMF_r2_2_FD_184288 | JGI IMG/M metagenome (GOLD analysis project Ga0209148, IMG submission 184288) | Arabidopsis root microbial communities from North Carolina, USA - plate scrape CL_Col_mMF_r2 (SPAdes) (version 2) | ecosystem: Host-associated > Plants > Roots > Endosphere | place...
CCGATCAGGGTGCCGATCAGGCCCATGGCCGGCGCCACTTCGGCCGCACGGCGCAGCATGCTGACGGCGCGCTGGTAGTCCGACGAGGCGGCGTGAATCTCGAAGGTGAGGTTGCGTTCAACTTCCTCCGGCGGGATGCCGTCGATCAGCATCGCCATGGCCCGCTGCAGGAACGGGTCGCCGCGCAGGCCATAGATCTCGCCCTGCAGCTGCAACAGACCGCGCCGCCGGGTCCGCTCCGCCAATTGCAACAGGCGGATGCCGGTATTGTTGGGATCGCGCGGGCGGCGCCACAGGACTTGGCCGATGAGGGGCAGGGCCAGGCGCAATTCGCGGGCACTGTAGGAAACCGCTGTGATCGCCAGGGTGCCGAGGATGACGATCAGGATCGACGGGATATCCAGGAAGGCGCGTCCGGCGCCACCGAGGATGACCGAGAGGACGATCAGTCCCAGGGCACAGACAAGGCCGAAAACGGTCGATCGCTCGAGCACCAAACCCTGCGGTTCGATGCGCACCGGCAGATCGGCGTGCCGGGTGTAGTCGCTATGCTCGGTTCCGGTCGTTTCAGCCATATCCTGCACCCATCCGGCTTTGGCCGGTTTCGGTTTTCGTCTGGTCGCGTTAGCTGCGGTCAGCCTTGATGATTTCGGTCATGGTCACGCCGAGGCGATCTTCTACCACCACGACCTCACCGCGTGCCACGAGGCGGTTGTTGACGTAGATGTCGACCGCTTCACCGACCTTGCGGTCCAGTTCCACCACGGCGCCACGACCCAGCTTCAGGAGCTGGCTGACCTGCATCGAGGTCTTGCCCAGCACGGCCGAAACCTGCACCGGGATGTCATAGACGGCATCAAGATCCTTGGCATTGGCCGGGGTCCGGCTGCTGTCGCCGCCGGCTGGCTCACTGGCCGGCATTTCTGTCGGGCTGTCGAATTCCGCTAGTTCCAGATTGTCCTCGTCACCCATCTCACTCTCCTTCGCCGGCCATCTGGCCAGATCACTGCAATGATGCCGTTCGGCAACACCTGCTAGGCAGGCGCACCGTCATGTTCCGTCATGCCCTCGGGCTGGCCGAGGCAGCGATCCAATGCCGCCTCTATATCCGACCACAGCCGTCTTGTATCGCGCTCCAGCCCGCCATCTGCCCATTCGATCCGGCAATCGCTGTCGGCGAGGTCCGGATCGCCGATCAATACCACGCGCCCTTCGAAGCCGCGTGCTGCCGAGATCGCGGTAACTCGTTCGTTCAGCGGGTCCAAGAGTTGGTTCGGCACATAGGCCACCAAACGCGGCTCATTCTTCAACTGCTCCAGGCAGCCTGCCAGTACGCCTTCCACCTCATCGAGCCCCCGCTTGGCGGAGAGGGCAGGGTGCATTTTGCGCAGGATGGCCATGGCCAGTTCCGTCGCCGCCACGGTGATCTCGACCGGTGCCTCGGTGGCCGCCCGAACCGCCAGGGTCAGCTGCGCCGAAATCGTCGACAAAGCCGCCGCCATCTGGGCTTCCAGCCGCTGTTGGCCTTCGACCAGGCCACGCTGGTGGCCCGTTTGCTCACCCTGCTTGCGGGCCTCATCGCAAGCCGCCGCCAAGTCCTCCTCGCTGAAGGTCGGTGTCGGCGGTTCGACCACCGGCTCCGGCACGCTGACAGGTGCCGGCTTGTTCGTGACCGGCGCCGATGCGGCCTTTTCCTTGACCGGCATCGGATCGTCGAAGTCATTCTCGAACAAAAACTTTTTGGCCACGATCATATCCCGATCCGACGTCCCGCGGAGATCAATAGATCAACTCGTCTTCGCCCTTCTTGTCGGAGAGGACGATTTCACCCTTGGCTGCCAGTTCTTTGGCGACGACGACCATGGCCTGCTGCGCTTCTTCAACTTCGCGCAAGCGGACCGGTCCCATCGCCGCCATGTCTTCACGCAGCATCTTGCTGGCGCGTTCGGACATGTTGGACAGGAAGAGGTCGCGGACACCTTCCGACGCACCCTTGAGGGCAAGCGGCAGCTTGTCCTTCTCGACATTGCGCAGCAGGGTCTGGACGCCGCCCGGATCGAGCTTGCCGAGATCGTCGAAGGTGAACATCAGTGCCTTCACCTTCTCGGCGGAATCGCGGTTGCGTTCCTCGAGGGCGGTCATGAAGCGGGCTTCGGTGGCGCGATCGAGATTGTTGAAGATATCGGCAATCATCTCATGCGCATCACGCCGCGTGGAGCGGGTGAGGTTGGTCAGGAATTCGTTGCGCAGGGTGCGCTCGACGTCGTCCAGCACATCCTTCTGCACCGCCTCCATGCGCAGCATGCGCATGACGACTTCCATGGCGAAGGCTTCCGGCAGCAAGCCAAGAACGCGCGAGGCGTGATCGGATTTCACCTTGGACAGGACCACGGCGACGGTCTGCGGGTATTCGTTCTTCAGGTAGTTCGCCAGCACCGCCTCGTTGACGTTGCCAAGCTTGTCCCACATGGTGCGACCCGCGGGACCGCGGATCTCGTCCATGATCGCCTCGACCTTGCTTTTGTCGAGGACCTTGAGGAGCAGACGTTCGGTGGATTCGAAGGTACCGGTCAATGTGCCGGTCGAGGAAATCTGATCGGCAAACTCGACGAACAGACGCTCGACCACCGTCGCGCTGACGGTGCCGAGATTGGCCATGGTCTGGGAGATTTCGCGAATCTCGTCGTCATGCATCAGGCCGAAGAGCCTGGTGGCACTTTCCTCGCCGACGGACATGAGGAGCAGGGCCGCCTTCTGCGTGCCGCTCAGCGATCTGAAGTCATCCTTGACGCGCATCGATCAGTTCACCCGTATTCCCAAGAGGCCCATTGCCCAGAGTCTCACGCTGCCGGTCTCATGCTTCCTGATACATCCACTGGCGCATGATATTCACCGCCTGTTCCGGATGCTGTTCCACCAGTTCCGATATCTTCTTCAGCGACGAGGCCCGGACCCGGCCCTCGACCTGGTTGATATCGATCATCTGGTCGATTTCATTGGCGATATTCTCCGCCGCCATCAGGCCCTGTTGCATGCTTTCGCTAGGCCCGCTCAGGGCCAAAGCGGCAGCGGCACCTGGCGGCAGCGCAGCGGCGGCCTCAGCTGAAAGGCCTGGCAGCAGCGCCTGTTCGGCGGTGGTCGTTCCCGGCAAAGCCAGGAGGCGATTGAGCAGGGGCCGCACGACCAGCAGGAGGACCAGCACCGCCACGGCGGCCAGCACCACCAGCTCGACGATCCGCATCAGGTCCTGCTTGTCGAGGCCCATGAAGATGGTGCCGTCGCTGATCGTCTCTTGATTTTGGGCGAAGGGCATGTTGACGACCTGGACGACATCGCCCCGCTTGTCATCAAAGCCGATGGCGGATTTCACCAGGGTCGCGATCTTGTCGAGTTCTTCCTGGGTGCGCGGCGCATAGGTCTGCGCGCCATTGGCACCCGGCGTATAGGTGCCGTCGACCAGGACAGCTGCCGAAATGCGCTTCACGGTGCCGTTGGTCTTGACCTGGGTCTCGCTGCGCTTGGAAATCTCGTAATTGACGGTCTCCTCGTTGCGCTCGTTCTGCGAGTTCGAGGTGCTGTTGTTGCCGTTGCCCTGTGACGGCGGATTGGGCACGTTGTTGGCGACGCTTACCGAGCTGTCACCGGATTTCTCCTGGGTATTGCCCTTGTCATCCACTGTTTGGGTGGAGCGTACGACCTGGCCGTTCGGATCGAAATTCTCGGTATTGGTGGTCACCCGACTGAAGTCGATATCGGCGGTGACTTCCGCGCGGGCCTTGCCCGTTCCCAGGGTCTGGGTCAGCAGTTCCTCGATCGATTGCGCCATGCGGGCTTCATAGCCCTGGCGCATTTCCTCGCTGTTGGAGGCATCGAATTCCTCGCCGGCCTCCTGGCCCTTGGCGAGCAGATTGCCGCGACTGTCGATGACCGAGACGTTGGTGGATTTCATGCCGGGGACGGCGGAGGCCACCAGATGTTGGATCGACTGAACCTGTTCCTTGTCCAGGCTGCCCTGCAACACCAGCACCACGGAGGCGGTCGGATCGTTGCGGTCGCGGGAGAACAGTTCACGCTTCGGCAGCACCAGATGGACGCGCGCGGCCTTCACCTGTCGCAGCGAGCGGATGGTTCGCGATAACTCGCCTTCAAGGGCGCGCAGCTGGTTGATCTGCTGGACGAAATTGGTGGTGCCGAGGGCATCGGCCCGGTCGAAGATTTCGTAGCCGATCGAGCCGCCGGTCGGAATGCCTTCGCCGGCCATCGCCAGCCGCAAGCGCGCAACTTGGTCCTGCGGCACATAGATCTGGTCGCCGTTATTGCGCAATTCATAGGGAATCTGCTGCGTTTCCAGGCGCTGAACGATCTGTTCCGAATCGGCCGCGTCGAGGCCGCTATAGAGCAGGCTCATACCGGGGGAGGTCAGGCGCGCCGCGAGAAAGACAAAGAACGCGATCAAGCCCAGGGCGACGGCGCCTAAAGCGGCAAGCTTCATCGGTCCTAGATTGCGCAAGGTCTGCATCAATGGATTCACAGCATTACCCTTACTCGAACGGACCAAGTCCAAGGAACCAAAGAAGCGGCGCCCTTGGCTTGGTGAAAAGTTGCCGACAAGACGCAGCCGTCCAGGGCCCGCCGACCGAGGGCAAGCCTAAGCCGTAGCGGTTAACAACCCCTTAAGGAAGGAAATTTTTGCCTAGTGGTCGCGGCACGCATTGCGCGTGGCGATCGCACTGAGAAATGGCATGCTGTGAGGAAGGAACAGGGCGAAGCGAGCTTAGTTCCGGTCACCCTATCACATTGTGAGATTCGAGTCGCAGGCGCGACTCGTCATTCGTCGCCGTGCTCGTCGCCCTCATCGGGGCGTCGCGGCGTCGCGCGATAATCCTGCAGGCGGGTGGTGCGCAGGCCGCGCATGCCATGACGATCGATTGAGCGCTGCCAGGAAAGGAATTCCTCGACCGACAGCGTATAGCGTGTGCAGGCTTCTTCGAGGCTGATCAGCCCGGCGCGTACGCCAGCGACCACCTCGGCCTTGCGCCGAATGACCCAACGCTTCGTACCCGGAGGAGGCAAATCCTCCAGGCGCAGTCTCTGACCATCCAGAACCGTGCTTATGGCGCTTTTATGGTCCAGCTCCAATGCCATCGAGCTGCTCCGTCACCCTGTAAAAAGGAACTCCTGAACTTGTGAGCCTATCCAGGGCAAATTAAAGATTCGCTAAATCAGCTTCTGCTGCGCACTCGGGGTGAGATATATTAGATAAAATTTTCGATATATTTTATAGGACTAACCATCGTGGATAGGTTCGCGTGGCGGGCCCGCTGGGCGATCTGCCCCGGTGCCGCGTCAGGCCGCCGCCGACGTCGATGGTGTTGACGGTGTCGACGGAGTAGATGCCGGCACCTGCACGATCTTCTCGATCTGGTCGACCGGATAGTTCACCGAACCGATATTGATGCTGACCTGGCCGTCCTTCACGTCAGCGGAATCGACGGTGCCGTAGACCGTGATCGGCGCGCTGTAGTCTTTGCCGTTGGTGTCTTCATACTGAACCGAAACCTGATAATGCCCGTCAGGCAGCTGGTTGCCGGTGGCATCGGTGCCGTTCCAATTGACCTGATAGGTACCAACGCCGGAATTCGCTTCCTGGATCGCCACCAGATTGCCCTTGGCATCGGTGATGCGCAGCAGTGCCTTCGCAGCCTGGTTTTCGATCGTGTACTGGAAGCTCGCTTTGCCATCCTTCAAGGACAGCTGGTCGCTGTTTACGGCAACTTGCTTGCCGAGGAAATTGGCGGCTGCATAAGTATTGGTCGAAGACTGCAGGTTGATCAGCTGATCCAGGCGCTTGTTCTGGTTGATCTGCTGTTCGACGGAGCTGAACTGCACCAACTGATTGGTGAACTGGGCGGTATCCATCGGATTCAGCGGATCCTGGTTCTGCAACTGCTTGGTTAGAAGCAGCAGGAACTGATTGTACGTGTCATTGAGGCCCTTGATATCGTCGGTAGTGCTGCTGGGCGAGCTGCCGGAAGAACTGGAAGAGCCTGACGTGTCGGATGTGCCGGAGCTCGAATTGGCAGCAGCGGCATTCTGGTTGAGAATGTCCGCTACATTCATGCCCGAGCCGGACGACACTGCGCTGGTTGCCATATCAAATTCCTTTCCGCCGCAGCCGGGTCCCGAGGTCTATGACCGGAAGCCGCACTGTTTCATTCCACCACTGCCTGCGGGAGGTTCGCTTGGCCCCCCCCTAGACAGCAACGTTGACGAGGCCATTGGCCGTATCGACTTGGTTGCCGGCCGTCGCGGCAGAAATTTCCGCCGTGCCGGCGCTATTTTCCTGCCCCGATGACCCGATCCGGCGGCCATTTCCCTGTCCCCAGCCCGGCGTATCAGAGGAATCGCCCTGATTTCCACGCTGGAGCGAGAAGGAGAGGCTCCCGGTATCGGTCTTCAAGCCTGCCTCTTGCAAGGCGCGTTCCAACGTCTTGGTATCGCGCTGCAGCAAATCGAGGGTGGCGGGCCGTTCGACGGTAATGGTGGCGGTGACGTTCTTGTCGTCGTCGACCTTCATTTTGACATGGATCTGGCCGAGCTCCGTCGGCGACAGCTGGATGCTGATCTTGTCGACGCTGTCCTTGACGGCCCGCTGCAGGTGGACGGCGACCTGGTCCTGGACCGAGGCATTGGCGAGCTGCTGGCGCAGGGCTGCCAGCGGGTCGGCCGGCTTGCCGATCAAACCCGAGCCGGTGCTGCCTGCCAGGAGCGGGGAGTAGCTGCTGAAAGAGCGGAAATCATCGCTGCCGTCATCGCTTGTCTCGATCCCGGCGCCGAGGGCTGCGGTCGCGTCAGCGCCGGTCGTCCCGGATTCCGTGCTCGCTGCCGTCGGTTCCGTGGTCGACAAAGCGGTATGATCGTTGTCGATCTTCACCAGGGGCTTCGGCATCTGGGGCGTGCCGTCGGTCTTGGTGATGGAAATCCGGCCGCCATCCCCGTTCGCCGTGTTCGAGGACGTGGTCTTGGCTACCATACTGGCAAAGCTCGCGGCCAGATCCTGCGGGCTTTGCCGGTTGGTCATGCCGGCCGTTCCTGCGGCATTGGATCCCGCTACCGGCGGCAAGCCCTGCGTGGCGGCCAGGTCGGCGCCTGCAGTTGCTTGGCCGGATGCTGCCGCTCCGGCGGCGGAAAGGCTGTTGGCCATGGCGGCGTTCGCCTGCGCTGCCGCGGCAGCGATGGTGCCCTGCGCCGCGGTCTCGCCCTGGGAGCCGGCAATGGTGCCGGTCACCGCTGACAGGCCGCCGAGAGTCGTGCCGCCGGCATTTGTGCCGGCTGCCTGTACGCCGCCGGTCGTGGCCTGGGTGCCAGTGTTGGCGATGATCGGCTGACCCGTCATCAGCCCGGCCAGGATGGCCCCTTCGACAACGGTTGCCGCGGCCGTACTGTCACTGTTGCCATCCGCCTGCTGCGGCTTCTGGCTGTCATCCTGGCCCGGTTGCCCTTGATTCTGGCCGTTGCCCGATGCGTTCTCGCCATCGCTGCCCTGTTCCGAGGCCGCCGGGTGCTTGGACGAGGTGCCGCTATCGGCAGTGGCGAGACCCGGCTGATTGCCGGCGGTCTGGCCGTCGTCGGTTCCGGACGCGTCCTTGGTCTTGTCAGGCTTGCGGCCGGAAGTTGTCGTGCCCTGGTCATCTGTGGCAGCGTTTTGCGTCGCATTCCGCTGCTGGGGCGCAGTGCCGCTGGTGCTGCTGCTTTGCGCACCCGTCTGACGCGTCGACCTTGTGGCTGCCGCGCTGGCCGACGCGGTAGCATTGCTGCCGGCCGTGTTAGTGCTGGCTGGGCGGCTGTTGTCGGTCGTAGAGGAATATGCGGCGGTTGCCGAAGAGGCTTTTGAAACCGTGCTCGGCGTATAGCTGGGGGGCTGATTACGCCAGTTCTGGCGATCGAGCTCAGTCTGGCGTTCCTGCTGGCTCTCCTCGGCATGTTTCTTCAACAGGTCAGCGAAGACCTTGTCGGCACCGTTGCTGTCGTCGTTGAGCTGCAGCGTCATCTTGCTGCTGCTCTGTAGCTTGGCCGTCAGGAAGAGGGAGAGTTGCGTGGCATCCATCTGCATCTACCGATTGATCAGGCAATGAAGTTGATCAGCGAAATCTTGGCGGTGGTCGCGAAAGCTCCGAAAGCCGATTGCAGTTGCACCTGCGCCTGCTGGATCTTCGCCGCCACTTCGTTCGGATCAACCGCTTCGATCTTGTCGGTTGAATCCGAGAGCAGGTTGACCGAGGTCTGGTGCGACAGGGTCGCGGCGGACATCACAGTGTCATTGATCGTATTGTTGTTGTGCATCGACCGGATGCCGAGCAGGGCGTCCCGCGCCAGGCTCTTAGCCTGGTCCATATTCGCCTGGTAATTGGTCGGGTCCTGCACTGCCGATTGCGCGTAGCGCAGGGACAGGATCAGTTTCTGCAGCGACGGATCATTGGCGCTGAAGGTATATTTCAACGTCGTCTGATCGGCGATGGTGATGTTGGCCTGGCTCCAGGCCAGGGCCGAATCGCTGGCCTGCTGATGAATGTTGTAGTCGGTCGGCGTCGGATTGGGCACCGTTGTCGGCTTGATCACCTTGATCGAGCTATCGAGCGGCACACCGGGCGTGCCGGTCAGGACCAGCTGGCCGCTGCCGGTAACGCCCGGCGTGGCGGAAGCCGGGAAGGGCGGCGTCGCTGCATTGATCAATGCCGTCAACTTGATGGCAATGGCGTCCATATCCCGTTCCGTTCCGTCGGTCGTATAGTCGATCGTCCGGCCGTTCACCTGGATTTCATAGATGTCGCCCTTGCGCCCGGCGGGACCGCTCAGCGACACCGTATCCATCTGCGGCAGCGGTCCACCCACGATATTGGCGACCGGTGTTGTTTGTACGGGCGCGGCCGTCGTAGTAGGCGGTGCATCTACCGTCAGGGCAGCATTCATAGTGAAGGGCGTGCCCGGCGTGTTCGAGGTGACCGACAGATGGCCGTTCTTGACCACGGCAGTCACACCCAGGCCGGCCGCATTGATCTGGCTGGCAAATTGCTGGGCAACACTCGCTTCGGTGTCGGAGGCGGTGGTGGTGACCGTGAATGGACCGGCAACCGGGGCGGTGAAATTGATCGAATAGACGTCACCGACATCGCCGAAGGGGCCAGGGAACGAGACCTGGTCTTCCTGGGCGACGGGTGCCACGGTCCGCTGGGTGGTGGCGACACTGGAGCCTTCGCCAACCGCTGCATTGGAGATGAAGCTGTTGGTAGAATTCAGCTGCAGGGTTCCGTTGCCGGTATTGGTCGCCGTGACGGAGAAGGGCGGCTGGTAGCCGTTGATCAGCCCGACCAGCTTGCCGGCAATCGTATTGAGGTCCGGCTCGGTTCCATCCGAGCGATAGCTGATGGTCACCGGCAGGGTATGCGCGGGCGGGTCAGTGATGGTGACGCTATAGGTCTCGCCGATCACGCCGACCGGACCGGACAGGGCGATGTTATCAGTCTGGCTGGCACCCAGGGGGATATTCGGTTGCACCGTGGTGACCGTGCTGGGTGTCGGGTCGTTACTGGCGATGGAGATCGTCACCGGAGTGCCCGGCGTCGTCGATTTGATGGTGAAGCCGGTGGCGTCGACATCCTGGACGGTGACGCCGGGAACCGGCAGGCCGGTGATCGCCGCCGACATCTGCGCCGCCAGCTGCTGCTGGGTGAGCGGGCCGTTGAAGGTAAACGAGTTGCCGTTGACCGTGATGGTCGTGTTCTGCCCGCTGCCGAGAAAGTCAGTGGTGATGCGCGAGTTCTGGACGATCGTGCCGGGCGCGATCTGCTGGGTCGTCGCATCGGTGACGGAATTCTTGCTGCCGGTCGGGTCCGGCAGGCGGGTCAGATCCACCACGGGCAGCAGATCGTTCCCGTTGAGGCCGCCGAACAGGTAATGGTCGCCAACCTTCTCGTTGAGCAGCGCCTGGATCTGGATCAGCGCATTGTTCACCTGCGACACGATCGGCGAGACATTGCCCTGCTGGGTCAGGCTCGCGGTGATGCTGTTTTGCTTGCCGCCCGGCGCATCGGTCACCGACGCTGAAACATTATAGTTCGGGCCCGGAGTGTTGCCAGTAATGGTGATGATGGCACCATTGACCGTTGCCTTGGCCTGCAGCGGCGGCGTGTAGTTGTTGATCTGTTTGGCGAGGTTGCCGGCGATCTCGTCGAAGCTGCCTTCGTTGCCGTTGGTGACATAGCTGAAGACCACGCCGTCGACAGTGACCTTATAGGTATCGCCGACATCGCCGATATCGCCGCCGAAGGTGACGGTGTTCTGCTGTGCGGTCGGCGGATCGGTGTCCGGGGCCGTGAAGGCCTGCTGCATCTGCGAGGCGACCTGCTCCAGGGTGGTGAAGACGCTGTCATAGGCCTTCACATCGGTCTCAGCCGTGTTGATCGTGGTGATATAGCCCTGGCGCCGGTCGATATCGGCCCGCAATGAGGTCAGCCGGGTCGTGTCCGATCCATAGAAGGTCAGGTCGTTGGACTTCTTGCCGGTATTCAGCTGCGTGGTCAGCGTATTCAGCTGATTTTGAATGTTCTGGATACCACCGATATTCGCAAGATAGGCGGCGTAGCTGCTATAGGCGTTAATGGCCATGGCTATCTTCCTCCGCCTAGTGCGTCACGGCTTGCTGCAGGGTGTCAAACATCGTCTGGATGACGTTCAGCAGGCGAGCGGATGCCGCATAGGCATTCTGCAACACCTGCAGATTGGCGATCTCTTCATCCAGGTTGACGCCGGTCGATGTCTGGTACTGCTGCTGCGTCATGGCCAGGGTATCGCTGTTGAGCTTCGCCTGATCGCTGACGGTCTTCGCATTGGTACTGGCCGTGCCGATGACGTTCGACACCAGGCCGGAATAGGAGACATTGGTTACCGACAGGCCGGTGGCGACGAAGTTACGGCTGCTGTTGTTGAGCGCATTGACCACGTCCGAAGCGGCATTGCGCTTCAGCTGCTGGCTGCCGTCGAGCAGGCTGGCATTGATCGCGAAGCTGTAGCGGTCGGTGCCGGTGAAAAAGCCCGATGTCAGTTCCGGAATTTGCCCGTTGACTGTCGTGCTGACGTCGAACGAGACGTTGTTGTTATTCCCCACCAGCTGCAGCGAACCGACGCCGGCGACGGCAGTGACGCCAAGGGTTGAATCGGCGTTGATCTTGGTTGCCAGCTGCGAGGCGATCTGGTCGAGGCTGGTATCGCTGGAGGTCGCGGTGTAGCTGTAAGTCTTGCCGTTGACGGTGACGGCGAAGACGTCGCCCGCCTGCATCGTGCCGGACAGTGACACGGTGGTCGACTGGGCGCTCGTCGCGGTTGCCTTGACGGTCGTGGCGAAGGTCGACGTGACTCGCTGCGACGCGGTCGCCCCGTTATAGGCCGAGGCGAAAGTGGCTGGATTGCCGGTGGTCGAGGTAAAGGCCGAGGTGATGAGGTCAAGCTGCGATTTCAGCTTGCGAATGACTTCGGTCCCCGGATTGCTGCTTGCCGGCTGGTTCAGGTTGGAATTATCCATCCGGAAATCCAGCTCAGCCCTCAGCTGGCCGTCGCGGATCTGGCTGCTGACGACCTGATTGGATTCAACGTCGATGACATTGGTGCCGTCGAAGGAGAACTTGCGGGGAGCGCCATCGAGCAGTGACATGCCGCCGGTGGTGAACAGGCTGACCGTGCCGTCGCTGCGTTCGATGGTACGGACATCAACCAGCTGCGCGACCTGGCGTACCAACGCATCGCGCTGGTCGATCAAGGTGCCGCGGCCGGCATCATTGGCGCTGGTGCCCTTCAGCTGGACATTGATATTGTAAACCTGTTCCAGCAGGTCATTGAGGCTTTTGACGCTGTTGTCGGTATCGTTCTTGACATCATTGTCGAGGCTGTCGATCTGCGCTGCTGCGTCATTGACCGAGGCGGCGAAACGCTGGCCCAGGCTGACGACCTGCTGCTGGGCCGTGGCACTGTCTGGATTGGCCTGGTATTGCTGCCACGCCGCCGTGAAATCCGACAGCAGCGAGGGCAGGGAAGCTGAGTCCGTGCTGCTGCCGAGGATGTTCTGGACCCGCGAAAGGTAATCGCTTGTCGTGCTGGTGGTGCTGCTTTGCGCCGTCAATGCCTCGTATTGCTTGCGCATGGCCTCGTTGACGGCATTGGCATAGCCGGCAACGCTGATCCCACCTGGCTGGTTGGGGCCATTATAGAGGCTTTCGGTCGCCAGCGTCTTCTTGGTGTAGTTCGGATCATTGGCATGGGCGACGTTGGACGATAGCAGCGAGATGGCCGATTGATTGACCTGCAGCGATGCGATCGCAGTATTGAGGGCGCTAGTCAGAGACATGCTTATCTTCCGAGCCCGTTAATCGTGTTAACGCTTGATCGCCAGGACGTCCTGCAGCATTTCGTCGGCGGTGGTAATGACGCGGGTATTCGCCGAATAGGACCGCTGGGTGACGATCATCTTCGAGAACTCCTCGGCGATATCGACATTCGAGTCTTCCAGTGAACTGCCGCGGATTGTCGCCGAGCCATTGTCGCCGGCGGCCGAGACACGTGCCGTGCCGCTGTCGAAGGTCTCGGTGAAGGCCTGGCCATCTTCCCGCTGGAGCGCGGAAACGTCGGAGAACTGGGCTACCGGTACCTTGAAGTAGGTGCGGGTGCGGCCGTTGTCATAGGTGATGTCGACGCTGCCGTCGTTGCGGATATTGACGTCCTTCAGCAGACCCTGGGGCACACCGTCCTGCGTCAGGCGTTGCACGTCGATGCTCGGTGTGCCGGTGGCACTGGAGTCATACTGGGTCAGGCCGTCATTGGTCTGGAACGAGCCGAGGTTCAGCTTCACCGTCTGTGGGCCGGTGCCGTAATCGACGGTGAAGGTGATCACCGCAGGGTCATTCGGATTCTGCGAAGTCGGCATCTGCGCGTCGCCGGAGAGGTTGTAGGCGTTGCTGAGCTGGACCAGCTTGCCGGCCGTTGCCGGGGTGGTACCGAACTGCACGTCGATGAAGCCCGGCGTGGTGCCGTTGGTGGCGCTGGAGGCGGCCGCGAAGGGCGTACCCGCCTTGCGGGCGATGAGATTGATGGTGCCACCAGTGACGGTCGCGTTGACGCCGATCGACGGATTGGCGTTGATCAGCGCGGCGAGGCCGTTGGCCACGTCGGTCAGGGTGGCTTCCGTGCCGTTGTTGACGTAGCTGACCTGGGTGGAGCCGACGGTGATGGTCCAGGTGTCGCCGACTTCCTGTGGCCCGACTGTACCGGACAGCGTCATCGCATCGACCTGGGCGACCGGCGAGATGTTCGGCGTCGTGGTAACAGAGCCGGCACCAGCGGTGCCGCCCACCGTTGCCGTGAACGGCGTGCCCGGCGTATCCGAAGTGACCTGGAAGGTGCCGTTGCCAGGCACGTTCGGGGTGGTGACGGCGATGGTCGCGCCGCCGGTACCGCCGACGGTAGCGACAAAAGCATTGCCCGCGCTATTTGCCGTCAAGCTGACCGAACCGCCGAGGTCGGCCGGGGTGACCAGCGCGGCGACGGTCGGGTTGGCCGCGATCGCCGCCTGCAGGTTGGCGGAAACGGTTGCCGCCGTTTCCACGCCGGCCGCCGTATAGGTTACGGTAGTGCCGTTGACCGTCACACTGACCGTCTGGCCGGCAGTCAGACCGCCAGCCGGAATGGTCACGGTGTCCACTTCGGCGGTGCCGCCGACGCTGCTGATATTGCCGGCAGTCACCTGTGCGGACAGGGTCGGATCGCTGTTGATGGCGGCAACCACGGCCGCTGCCGCCTGGGCGCTGCTATAGCCGCCGGCCGGTGCCGTCACGACGATGGGGGTGGCGCCGATCGTGTAGGTAACCGTTTGGCCCGCTGCCATGGCCGGCACAGTAACCGTATCAACCTGCGCGCCCGGCGCGGTGTTCGGCGTCACCACGGCCGGTGCCGTGATCGCCTGGTCATTGACGCCGACGATGGTGCCGGCGACCGGATCCTGGCTGCTGCCAGGCGCCTGGATGTCGAGCTTCCAGAGATTGTCGGCGCGCTTGGTCCAGACCAGCGAAACGGTGTGCGGGTTACCCAAGGCGTCAAAAACCTGGATGTTGTTGGGCGCCAAAGCCGGAGTCGGATTGACGGTTGAATTGGCCGGCAGGTTGCCGACGAAGTCGATTTCGCTCGTCGGTGTAGGCTGATCGATCAACTGGGTGATCTGGATGGGCGCCAGCGCGGCGGTATTGGGGGCGCCGGTCGTCTGGTCAACCGGCCAGCCATCAAGATAGTAGCCGGTGCCATTGACGAGGTAGCCGTCGCGGTTGACGTTGAAGTCGCCGGCACGGGTATAATAATTGAGCGCGTTGAAGGAAGTGCCGGTGGCGGTGACGGTGGTCGGCTTGCTGACCACGAAGAAGCCATTGCCGCTGAGCGCGAGATTGGTGTTGTCCTGGGTCTGGGTGATGCTGCCCTGCAGGCCGTTGGCATAGAACGGCGAGGCGATGACGCCGCCCGGTTGGTAGGTGCTGGAATTGGCGACCGTCACCAGATCACCGAACCGCGTATCCACCTTCTTGTAACCGGTGGTCTGCGAGTTCGCGATGTTGTCGGAAATCGCGCCCATCGCCTGGGATTGAGCGTTGAGGCCACTGACTGCCGTATACATCGCTCCAAGAATGCTCATTCTGTCCTCGCGCGCTAAAGAGAGGGTTGGTTGAGGGAGAATTAAGCAATTGTTGGGCCAAGCAGTGGTTCGCCAATTTATTTGTTATATTTCAATTCGTTGAGTTGAAAATGCGATTTGCCCGGCTGGCTTCGGTATGGGAAAAACGTCAAAGCTGCCTAGAGGCCCGGCAGTTCTGGCCCGGTGTGGGGAATACGGTGGGTTAACACTTCTTTCACTACATCGGGGCGACTAATTCAGGCATTAAGGTTAATAAGAATTGGACGAACCTTGGTTCGACCGGAGAAGTCAAAAAACAGTGTCAGATCAGCAACCCGATCAGCTGTCAGCTCTCGAGATCCATGAGACGGCTTATGTCAGTCCGGATGCCCGGATTCACCCCTCGATCAAGGGTTCGCGGATCGTGATCGGGGCGGGAAGCCAAATCTACGACTTCGTCGTCATCCGTGCCGTCGGCGGGCCGGGTGACATCATCATTGGCGAGAATTGCTATATCAATCCTCAGACGACGCTTTACTCGGGGGCGGGAATTACCTTCGGCAATTATGTGCTGATCGGGCCCGGCTGTTCCATTGTGCCGGCCAACCATGCTACGGACCGGCTCGATACGCCCATCCGCAAGCAGGGGTTTGCCCCGTCGCGGGGCGGCGTCACCATCGAGGACGACGTCTGGGTCGGCGCCAACACAGTCTTGCTGGATGGCACATATATTGAAAGCGGCGCGGTGATCGCTGCCGGTAGTGTGGTTTGGGGGCGTATCAGCGGCAATTCTATCTGGGGCGGCAATCCTTGCCGCCTGCTGAAGACCCGCTCGTAGTGTCTCTTTTATATGTTGCCATGGAGAATGCCTGGCATCTGGTTCGGCGGAGGGCCGATTGAAGTTCAATATCAGTTATTTCGGACCCGAAGCACTGTTTCATTTGCGCCGGGATTTCATCCTGGCGATGAAATATGGCCTGGAAGATCTCGGCCATGACGTTGTCCTTTCCGGGCTCTCGCTGGAAGGCGGGCGTTTCAATCTGGTGGTGGGTGCCTATTTCCTGCCGCCGGCGGAACTGCCGAAGATCGCTCAATCCGGTGTGCAATTCGCCCATGTGAACACCGAGGTGATCGCCCAGGACATGCTGAACTTCAATCCGCAGAAGACGGATTTCATGGGTGCCTATCTGCCGTCAATGCGGGCTGGCCGGTTTGTCTGGGATGTCATCATGGATAACATCGCGGAGCACGAGCGCTATCAGAACCAGGCACATTTCTTGCGCTGGGGCTGGCATCCGAAGCTCGAAGACATTGAGCACCGGGCCGAAAAGGATCTCGATTTCTACTTCTTCGGCATGATGAGCCAGCGGCGCCAGGCGATCATCCAGGCATTGACGAAGCGCGGCTTTCGCGGGGCAGTGGACCACAGTTGCCCCTACTTTTTACGCAACGACAGGATCTCCCGTGCCAAGATCCAACTGAATATCGTGCAAGAGACCAAATACACGCACGTAAATTCGTTCCGCATTTGCTATCTGGCCAATAATCGATGCGCGATTTTGTCCGAACGCGAGACCGATCCGGCCAATTACCTGGATCTGGCGCGAATTGCCGATGCCGAACATTTCGGCGACGCCGTTGCCGACCTCGTCACGCGCGACCAGTGGCGCCGGCAGGGGGAGGAGGCCTATGAAAAGTTTCGCGCCGTACCGATGCGGGACTGCATGGAGAAGTTGCTTGAAGGCAGCTTCCAGTGACCAGGGCGAGTAACAGGATGAGCAAGGAAGGGAAGCGGCTATGAGCCTGCATCAGATGGAAGCGGTGATTCTATGTGGTGGCCAGGGAACACGCTTGCGCGAGGAAACGGAGTTCAAGCCTAAGCCGATGGTGGAAATCGGTGGCCGGCCGATCCTCTGGCATATCATGAAGCGTTACAGCCGTTTCGGTGTCCGCCGGTTCGTCCTCTGCCTCGGCTACAAGGGCGACATCATTCGCGACTACTTTCTGCGCTATCGCTATCGCAATGCGGATGTAGTGGTGAGCCTGAAGTGGAATGACGTGCAGGTCCTCGGCGAGGCGGCTGCTGCCGAGGATTGGGAAGTCGTGTTGACCGATACCGGCGACAACACCATGACGGGCGGGCGCATCAAACGTGCCCTCAGTCATGTCAAGGGCGAGCGGTTCTTTGCTACATATGGCGATGGTGTCGCCGATGTCGACATGTCGGCGCTGCTTGATCGTCATCTGTCTAGCAAGCGGTTGGCGACCGTCACGGCGGTTCACCCGTCATCCCGTTATGGCGAGATCGATCTGCAGAGCGACAGTGTCAATTCCTTCATGGAAAAGCCGCAAGTCAATGGCGGCTGGATCAATGGCGGCTTCTTCGTCTTCGAAAAATCAGCCTTCGACGATGTCAGTACTGACCCCGCGGTGGTGCTCGAGGCTGATGTCCTGCCGCAACTGGCGGAACGCCAGCAATTGTCGGCCTATCTCCATGACGGCTTCTGGCAGTGCATGGACACCTACCGTGAAATGCTCATGCTGAACAACATCTATGCCAAGGGCGATGCGCCGTGGCTGTGATGCAGCAGCGACCCCTGCCAGATGGCGATTTCTGGCGGGGACGACGGGTTCTGGTCACTGGCCATACCGGCTTCGTCGGCGGATGGCTCAGCCTCTGGCTGCATCATCTGGGCGCGCTTGTATCCGGCTATGCCTTGCCGTCGCCGACCGAGCCCAGCTTCTGCGATACCGTCAACTTGCCTGGGCTGGTCAATCATGCAATCGGCGATGTTCGGTCACTTGCCGATACGCGGCACGCCGTTACCGCAGCCCAGCCGCAGATCGTGTTTCATCTGGCGGCGCAGCCGCTGGTGCGGCTCGCCCACCGAGAGCCCGTGGAGACTTTCAGTACAAACGTCATAGGAACGGTTCACGTGCTGGAGGCTTTACGCCAGACGAAGGCGCTGGAAACGGCTGTGGTCTTCACCACTGACAAGGTTTACCGCAATACCGGGTCAATCTGGCCGTATCGCGAAACCGACACGCTGGGCGGCGAAGAACCTTATGGTGCCTCTAAGGTCTGCGCGGAATGGGTAACGGCGTCCTACCGGCGCAGCTATTTCATGGCCCCGACAGCAGGGAAGCAGGCGGCACCGGCGATCGTCGCCATGCGGGCCGGCAATATCATTGGCGGCGGCGATTGGGCGCTGGATCGTCTTGTGCCCGATGCGGTGCGGGCTTTTGCCGAGGTCAAGCCACTGGTGATCCGGCATCCCGAAGCCATCCGGCCGTGGCAACACGTGTTGGAGGCCGTTCGCGGGCTGCTGATATTGGCGGAACGGTCGGCTGCCGATCGGCGCCTGGGTGACATCGAGGGATGGAATTTCGGTCCGCCGGAACGTGATAGCCGGCCTGTCGCTGATCTCGCCAATCTGATGGTGCGCCATTGGGGTGGGGCGGCAAGCTGGCAGGATGGCGGCGACGGTTCGGTCCCCGAAGCAACGACTCTGTTGCTGGCCAGCCAGAAGGCGCAGCGTTACCTTGCCTGGCAAACGCATTGGTCTCTTGAGCAGAATGTGGAAGCGACCATCGCCTGGTACAAAGCGCATCTTGCCGGTGGAGACATGCGGCTGTTCAGTCTGAGGCAGATCGACGATTACTGCGGCGAGATCTTGTCGCGCCTGCCGAAGGGAGGAATCGCTTGAAGATCACGCCGAAGCGCCTGTCGGGAGTCGTGGAGATCGAGCTTGAGCCGCGGCAGGATCCGCGCGGCTATTTCATGCGTGTTTTCGACGCGGAAATTTTTGCGCATCATGGCTTGCCGACGCAATGGGTGCAGGGGAACGAATCCCTGTCCATTCCGCGGAACGTCATTCGCGGCTTACACTATCAGCGGCCGCCGCATACCGAGGCGAAGCTGGTGCGTGCCGCTTCGGGCGCCGTGCTGGATGTCTTTGTCGATCTGCGGCGCGGCTCGCCGACTTTCGGGCAGTGGGACAGCGTGACGCTGTCGGCCGAGCGGCATAACATGGTTCTGGTCCCCCGCGGCTTCGCCCACGGCTTCTGTACCCTAACCGAGAACAGCACCGTCATATACATGGTCGACAACGCCTATGCGCCGGAGGCCGAAGGCGGCGTGCGCTGGAACGATCCGGCTTTGGCGATCGACTGGCCGCTGACGGACACCCCGATCATTTCTGCCAAGGACCAGGCCTGGCCCACGCTGTCGGAGACGGCACCGCTCGCCATTGACTTCACGCAGCCGGGCAAGCCCATATGACGGTTGCATTGCTGGGCGCGCGAGGTCTGATCGGTCGCGCCATCGAACAAAGCCTCAAACAAGCTGGCAGGCAGGTTCGCCCGCTTGGCCGTCATGCGAGTGCCAGTCATCGCCTCGATATCGCCACGGGCGAAGGTTTGTCCGCGGCAGCTTTTGCCGGTTGCAGCGTCCTCATTCATGCTGCGGGCGTGACCGATGAGGAGATGCGTCGGGATCGCCATGCTGCATTCGAACGGGCAGTCGTTGGCATGGAGGCCGTGCTGCAGGCCGCTCAGGGCGCGGGGATCCGGAGTCTGGTCTATATATCCTCGGCCCATGTTTATGGTCCGTTGGCGGGTGAGATCGACGAGGACAGCCCCGTCAATCCGTTGAGCGACTATGCTCTGGCGCATTATCTGGTGGAACAGCTATTCCGGCGACACGCCGGACAGGTAGGGCTCGACTGTCTTGTCTTGCGGCCCTGCGCCGTCTATGGCCCGCTTGGTACTTTGGCGGATTTTCAGCGCTGGGATTTGGTTCCGTTTGGTTTCCCGGCGACGATCATCCGAACGGGGCGAATTGAGATGAAGTCCAGTGGCAAGCAGAGGCGCAATTTTGTGGGCGCCGATGTCATCGCCCAGACCATCTTGGATTGGCTGACGCAGAGCCCACAAGCGGTGCAGGTGGTCAACCCGCTGGGTGCGGACGACATGTCCGTGATCGAGCTGGCGGAACGCTGCGCGGAAATTGGTCAATCCATGACGGGCCGTGCCTGCCAGGTCGTCCGGGCGCCCGAGGGTAGCCTGCCGCCGACGTTGCCTTTCATTTATCGATCCCGGTTCACTATGCCGCGTGCCATACTGACGCTGGATCAGCACCTACGCGACCTCATGGGTCGTCTTATCAATGAGGAATGAAAATGGCTGATACGCCTTTCAAGCCGGAAGATCCCAGGCTCGCGCTCGACAAGGAGATCGCCCAGAAATATGTGGCCTATCTCGTTGCCGAAAAGCAGTCGGACAGTCCGGATACCCGGCGGGCCTTCGCCGAAACGGCCGGAGTGCACCAGAAGCTGCTGCACAATAATCCCCATATCGCCGCTATCGAGAAGCTGTTCCAGGATCAGTCGAATATGGAACGGCTCGCGGATATGACGCTGCGCGAATACATGATGTATCACTACTATTACATACATCAGGGTTATCGCTATGGCGCCCGACGTCACCAGCAGCGCTGGCTCGGTCATGATATCATCAAGACGCCGCAGGATTGCTGGCTCTACCAGGAAATCATTTTCGACACCAAGCCGGATGTCGTTATTGAGCTCGGCGTCATGTTTGGCGGCGCCACGCATTTCTTTGCCAGCATTCTCGATCTGGTCGGCCATGGTGAGGTGATCGGCATCGATATTTCACTGGCGAAGGCCAAGGCGCCGGAAAACAAACGTATCACCTATCTTGAAGGCGGCAGCACCTCGCCGGAGATTTTGGATCAGGTGCGGGCCAAAGTGGCCGGCAAGCGTGTCCTGGTGATTGCCGATTCCGATCATGAAAAGACACATGTCCTTGGGGAAATCCGCGCTTATGCCCCCTTCGTTCACGTTGGCGGCTATTTCATCGTCGAAGATTCATTGAACGACGTCATGGGTTACCATCCGGTGCCGAATGAGGGGCCTAAGGCTGCGGCGGAAGCTTTCCTCCGGGAGAACGATGATTTCGTCATGGATCGCCGCTGGGGTGAGCGTTACGTGATGTCACTCAATCCGAACGGCTTCCTGCTGAGGGTGAAGTAAGATGCGTCATATCGTTTCAGCGCCGCCACATGTGGATGTCTCTTCCATCGTCGAAGAGTTGGCCAAGAAGCATGGCTTGACCATTGAGCCGGATCCGAGCCGGAAGATGTGCGAGGCCTATGGCTATCAGACGATCTATGAAATGCCGCTGGAGCTGCAAAAGCGGGCCCGGCGCCAACTGATCGAAACGCATATCGCGACCTTGACCGAGAAGGATCAGCTGGTCTGCGATCACAGCATTTTCTCCTGGCTGGCGGATTGGATGCGGTGGTTGTGGAGCGAGACACCAGCCGAGGAATGGGAGGCGGTGCTTGATCTGTCCCGGCCGGCGATCGCGCTTTACGGCACAATTCATCACGTGGCAGACGGCAAGCCTGCGGCCTACGACGGATATCGCTGGCTCGACCGGCGGAATGGCGTGCAGATCGAACGGCTGCTGCGGCATCTATATGTCGACTTCGGCTGCAGCGATCGCGTGCTCTTCGATCGGAAGTGAATGCCCGGGCGTTTTGCGAAGGACTAAAGCGACGATGACGGATCAGAACGTAGAACTGCCCGTAAAGATCAATGTCAGGTTTCCGCTTGCCGATGGGCGGGCCCTGGTACAGGGGCCGTTGACCTATAATCAGGACGGCCTGGCGACGCGGCATAACTGTGATTTCTGCAAAGATCCGCGTTTCGCCCATGCCTATGAAGTCGGGATGGTCGGGGGACGGCCTGGGACACAGGTCGAATGGCGGGTCCATGTGGCGCTTTGGGTCGCCGATCAGGCGCGACAGCTGCCCGGCGATTTCGTTGAATGTGGCGTCAATACCGGCATTCTTTCCGGCGCCATCATGACCTGGCTCGATTTCGGCAAGCTCCCGGAGCGCCATTTCTATTTGCTCGATACCTTCGCGGGTATTCCCGAGGAACAGATTTCCGAGGCCGAGCGGGCGTCTCATGTACAAAACTTCAATCGCAAATACCAGGATGGCGATCGTCTGTTCGAGATGGTGAAGCAGAAGTTCCGCCCCTGGCCGAATGTGTCGATTGTGCGCGGGAAGGTTCCGGATACGCTGTCCGAAATCAAAAGCGAGCAGATCGCCTATCTGTCGATCGACATGAATGTGGTGGAGCCTGAGATCGCCGCAGCCGAATATCTATGGCCGCGACTGGTACCCGGCGGTTTTGTGCTTCTGGATGATTATGGCTGGGCGCCCCATTACAATCAGAAACTGGCCTTTGACGTATTCGCCAAAAAATATGGGGTGCATATTTTGTCTCTGCCGACGGGGCAGGGGCTGATAATGAAGCCGCATTAATCACAGGCCAACTTATATATTCCGTAGACGCCTATTAAATATATTAATAGTTGTTGCTCATTCTCTATTTCACACATATAAATACATAGAACACTTATTTTATGGAAAAATGTTTGCTATTTGTGTACAAATAGTGTTAGATAGTCATGGTATTCGGAATTGGTATTCCCCCTGCGTCCCGTCTGCTCTGGTGAAAGCGAGAGCAAACGCATATATATTGCGCCGCAATATATAGTCCGCACCGGTGTGCCATTCTTCAGGTAAGTCGATAGAAGTCATGAGCAATCTTAATCAAGAGCGCGTTTTGGAGGTCCATCACTGGACCGATGATCTCTTCACCTTCAAGGCGACGCGGGATCCTTCCTTCCGCTTCCAGAATGGCCAGTTCACCATGATTGGCTTGGAAGTGAACGGGAAGCCGCTGCTGCGCGCCTACAGCATGGCGAGCGCCAATTACGAAGAGAACCTCGAGTTCTTCTCGATCAAGGTGAAGGACGGTCCGCTGACCTCGCGCCTGAAGGATCTCAAGGTGGGTGACACCATCTTGGTCGGCCGCAAGCCGACCGGGACCTTACTGACCGCGAATCTGCTGCCCGGCAAGCATCTGTATCTTTTGGCGACCGGCACCGGCCTGGCACCCTTCATGAGCCTGATCAAGGATCCCGAGGTCTATGATCTCTACGAGAAGGTGATCCTGGTCCATGGCTGCCGCGGCATTGCCGAGCTCGCCTATCAGGACATCATCACCAACGAATTGCCGAACAATGAATTCTTCGGCGAAGGTGTGCGCAACAAGCTGATCTATTACCCGACGGTGACTCGCGAGCCGTTTCGCAATCGCGGCCGTCTGACCGATCTCATCGAGAGCGGCAAGCTGTTCGAGGATATCGGCCTGCCGGTGATGAACACGGAAGATGATCGCCTGATGCTCTGCGGCAGCCCGGCCATGCTGAAGGATATGCGCGCGATGTTCGATCGCCGCGGCTTCAAGGAAGGCAGTCATGCCGAGCCGGGGCATTATGTGATCGAAAAGGCTTTCGTTGAGCAATAAGCCTGTAATTGCCGCGAGTGGCTGAGAAATTGAGAAACGCCCGGGATTGCCCGGGCGTTTTCTTTTGTCGGGCAAGCGTGATTGGGCTGTATCACACCGAGACAATCTGTAACCAGGTCCAGCGCTGCTGGTAGCTTGTTGCCTTACGCGCGAAGGCGCTGGGGTCGACACAATCCGGGTTGGGACGCAGGATGCCGGCGGTGAGATCGTCCCAGCCATAGGGGGCAATTGCGGTGACGCTGCCATCGCTGCGCCCGATCAGTCCGAGACAAGTGCCGAGCACCGGAAAGCGGCTGATTGCTTCGGCTGCCGAGCTCATTTCCGGGCAGGGAACGCCGAAGCGTTCCGGATACCAGAGATGGATACGGGCCTGATTGCGCACTTCGATAACGGCATCGATATCCTGGAACAGGATTGCCGCCCGCCGGATGACGGCATCTTCGGCTGCAAAGCTGACATCGCTGCGGTCAAAGTAGAAGACATCGTAGTCGTTGATCTGGTCGGTCAGGCTGCGGTCACTGCGATGATTGAGGTAAGGCTGCCAGACGCAGCCAGCCACCAGGCAAGCCTCCGGCAGGCCGAGCATGGGGAGGCGTTCGAGGATCCGGCGGTTGATCGGATTGGCAAGGGCGGCGGCGATCGGGTTCATCGGCGCAGTCTGGCGTTTCAACGGTGCCAAGGCAACTCACGGATAGGCGACCCTCGGATAGCCAACTCACCGGCGAGCTTTGCTGCGTCGCAGATGTAAACGGGCCGGCACGATAGCTAAGCCGCTTTTCCTGATCCCGAACGCACTCTAGGATAGAGCTTTGGTAAGCCGGTCGGCGCGATCCGTCACGGCACGCAGGGTACGAGGGATCAAGATGAGTGACGGGCGTGAGACTTTCCAGCGAGTCAACTCGGCAGAGAAGGCCCTGGAGCGCCTGCAGCATCTGCATAAGACGGCAACCAGTTCTCTGCGCAGAGCGCTGGAGCATTTTCTCGATACCGGTACCCCGCCTGGCGAGGCGGAAAGTGCCTCGTTTTGCTACCCCGAGCTGCGCATCACCTATCAGCCGGATGGCGTGATGCCGATTTCGGCCCGCGCGTATGCCAAGTTCCAGGGTCCCGGTGTCTATAGCACCACCATTACCCAGCCGGACCACTTCGCCAGCTATCTGCGTGAGCAGATCGGTCTCCTGATGTCCGATTTCGATGCTGTGGTCGAAGTCGGGCTCAGCAACCAGCAGATACCCTATCCCTATGTCGTGGATCGCGGTGATGAACTTGGCGGCCGGGGTGTGACCGCGGCCGAGCTCGCGCGTTTCTTCCCGGTGCCGCTGCTCGCCATGGTGGGCGATGAAATCGCCGACGGCCAGTGGGACTTCCGCGACGGCGAGCCGCGTCCTCTGGCGCTGTTTGATGCCATGCGTATCGACTTTTCGCTGAAGCGCCTGACCCATTATACCGGCACCGACTGGCGGGCCATTCAGCCCTGGATCCTGCTGACCAACTATCATCGCTATGTCGACCAGTTCGTCCGTTGGGGTTTGCAGCAACTGCAGACCGGTGACCGCTTCCTGCGCATGGTCCTGCCGGAAAACACGGTGATCGAGCGCGATATGCCGGCGGATGCGGCCCTGGCGAAGGCGATGGGAATTGCCTGGCATCGCTTCCAGATGCCGGCCTATCATCTGATCTCCCGCGATGGGCACGGCATTTCGCTGGTCAATATTGGCGTTGGCCCGGCCAATGCCAAGAACATCACCGACCACCTCGCCGTCTTGCGCCCGCATTGCTGGCTCATGATCGGTCATTGTGGTGGGCTGCGGCAGTCGCAGACCATTGGTGACTATGTGCTGGCCCATGGCTATCTGCGGCAGGACCGCATTCTCGATGATGTCGTGCCGCCGGATGTACCGATTCCGGCCCTTGCCGAAGTGCAGGTCGCGTTGCAGGAAGCGGCCGCACAAGTAACCGGGGATCACGGCGAAGCGCTCAAGCGGCGTCTGCGTACAGGCACGGTCATGACCAATGATGATCGCAACTGGGAATTCCGCTGGCAGCAGGAGCGCAAACGTATCAACCTGTCGCGCGCTATTGCCGTCGATATGGAATCCGGCACCATCGCGGCGCAGGGCTACCGGCTGCGCGTACCCTACGGCACCCTGCTTTGCGTCTCCGACAAGCCGCTGCATGGCGAGATCAAACTGCCGGGTGCCGCCAGCGCCTTCTACGAGCGGGCAGTAGGCGAGCATCTGGAAATCGGCCTTGCTGCCCTCGACATGCTGCGGACCCAGCGCCTCTCGCTGCATTCACGCAAGCTGCGCAGCTTCGACGAACCGCCCTTCCGCTAAGTAAGGCAAAAAAAAGAAAGCCCTCTCGCCGTGAAGCGAGAGGGCAAGTGCGCCATATGGCGCTGTCAGGAACTGTTTGCCTGTCCGCGTGAGGTGGCGGCGCCGGCCGCCACCGATCAGAACGGGAACAGGATGTCGAAGACTTGCTGGCCGACCCGCGGCTGCTGCACGTCGCTGACGATGCCCTTGCCGCCATAGGAGATGCGGGCCTCGGCGATCTTGTCGTAGCTGATTTCATTCAGCTGGCTGATGTCTTCAGGCCGGATGACGCCGCTGACCTGCAGGTCACGCAATTCATAGTTTACGCGTACCTGCTGCGTGCCCTGTACCACGAAATTGCCGTTGGGCAGCAATTGCGTGATCAGGGCGGCAACGCGCAGCTGGATGTCTTCCGTGCGGTTGACCGAGCCGGAGCCGGTAGTCGAACTGGCGCTATCGGTCTTCACCAAGGCGCTGGGATCGACGTTGTTCGGGAAAATCTTCTTCAGCATGGTCTCGTAGCCGAGGAAGTTCGGCATATCGGCGCTGTTGGTACCGTCACGCGCATTGGTCGTGGCATTGTTCAGCTTCGCCTGGTCCTTGATGGTGATGACCACCGTCATGATGTCACCGACGCGCGATGCACGCTGATCCTTGAAGAAGGCGCGACTGCCCTGGCGCCAGAGCGAGGCCGGCTGCCGGATATCCGAAGTCGGCGCCGGCATCGGCAGGCTGACCGGCTTGTAGCCGGCCTGGGCGGTCGGATTCTGGATGTCATTCATCGTCGGCTCATCGCCGACACGGGAGATGCGGTCCAAGGTATTGCCGCAGCCGCTCAGCACCAGGGCAGTGCCCAGACTTCCGGCCAGCAATGCAAACTTCAAGCTGATGGGTTTCGATTGCATGATGAAGTCCTCAGTTCAGGGCGAGAGCGCCGGTCGGTTGGATCAGCACGGTGGAGGCGTCCTTCACCACACCGAGCAGCTGCTTCTTGGTATTGACGTTGACGACCCGGATGGTCTGGCCGACGGCGCCGTCTTCCAGGGCCTTGCCGCGCACCGTCAGGCTCATATTGTTGGTCTGTACGGCGATCGTGATCAGATCGTTCTTATGAACCGCCGGGTCGTTGATCAGATCGGACATCCGCAGTACCTGGCCGGGGCGGAGCGGGCGCTTGGCGATGCGGCCGACCATTTGTTGCGCGTCAGTCACCGTGTTGTTGGCCAGCTGATCGACCCGGCTCGACGTCCAGTCGATGTCATCCGGCTGGATCGTGTCGCCGGCACTGACCAGGCGCTTCAGCACCGGTACCTGGGTCTTTTCATAGACGGTGCCGATGACCTGCTGGGTGTAGAGAGTCGGGCCGGTTGCCGGTACCGTCAAGATGGCGAGGAAGCGGTTGTTGCTGGGATCGAAATTGAGACCCTGAATGGCAACCGTTGCCGGCACATTGGTCGGCAGCGTGAACTGCACTTCGCCGCCATCGAAGACGATATCCATGTTGTTGGATTGTCCAGTGCGGTCGCTGATCGCCTGCACGATCTCTGCGGTCACGTCTTCGGACTTGATCATCTGGCTCTTGCGGGCGACCAGGATGTGGTCAAATGTTTCGTCACTGCCGACATCGAGGTGATATGCGCGCACCAGCTGGCGCAGGAAACGGGCATCAAGAGTGACCGTCTGGCCCGGCTTGGGGGCCTGGGCAATCGGCGTATCGCCGCCGGTGACCGGCCGATCGAAGAGATCGCCGAGCTTGATGACGGCGGAGTCGATCATGATGTTCTGCTTGATTGTCAGCGTGGTCGAAGCCTGGTCCATATCGGGCGCGGCGGAATCGGCCGGGGCTGACGCGAAAATCAGCCCGTTGCTGGCCGCGGCCTGTTGATTGACCTTGGCGGGAGAAGCTGCCGTGCTCGTCGTTGTCGAGGTCGCAGGTGTTGCTTCCGTCAGCCGCGTCAAGGCATCGATGCTGGGCCAGGCATTGGCGACCATTTCGTCCGCCTGGGCCGCGGCTGCGAACATCAGCGTGGCGGGCACGATGAGCGAGAGGGCGACCAAGCGCGACCGCCGGCCATGCTTGCTCTGATTGCGCACCATCTCATTTTCTCCTGCGGCTAGCATCACGGCTTATCCAGTCTTAGACGGTCATCAGGTCTTCATGCTGACGACGGTGCTCATCATGTCGTCGGAGGCCTGCACAACCTTGGAGTTCATTTCGTAATTACGCTGGGCGGTGATGAGATCGGTCATCTCCGACACCATGTTGACGTTTGAGCTTTCCAGGAAATTCTGCTGCAGCTGGCCGAAACCGACATCGCCGGGATTGCCGGTGGTCGGGGCGCCGGAAGCCTGAGTCTCGGTCAGCAGGTTGTCGCCGATTGCATCGAGACCCGCCGGATTGATGAAGTTGGCGAGCTGGATGGTACCGACCAGTGTCGGATTGACCTGGCCAGGGATGGTCGCCTCGACATCGCCGGTGGGGCTGATGCTGAGATCCGTGGCCGTCGCCGGCACGGTCAGTCCGGGGACGATTGGAAAGCCGTCCGCGGTCGTGATCTGGCCGGTGTCGTCGAGCTTCAGTGAGCCGTCGCGGGTATAGGCGGTGGTGCCGTCCGGCATGGTCACCTGCAGATAGCCGCGCCCTTTGATGGCGACATCGAGCGGGTTGGTGGTCTGGATCAGGTTGCCCTGTTCATTGATGCGATAGACCGAGACGGATTTCACGCCGACGCCGATCTGGATGCCGGCGGGAACGATGGTGCCGGTATTCGAGGTCTGCGTGCCGACGCGGCGCTGATCCTGGTAGAGCAGGTCGGCGAATTCCGCGCGCTGGCGCTTGAAGCCCGTCGTCGACGAGTTCGCGATGTTGTTCGAGATGACTTCGACGCTGAGCTGCTGGGCTTGCATGCCAAGCGCGGCGGTGGTCAAGGATCTCATGCTCATTCTCCCAGGCGATCACATGGATCGCCGTTGCTCAGGTGCTCGACGTGATGCTGCTGATGGCGCTTTGCTGGCGCTGGTGCTCTTCGTCCAGGAACTTCTGCACCGCCTGATAATTGCGGGTGACCGCAATCATGCTGGTCATCTGCACGATGGTTTGGACGTTGGAGTCTTCCAGCATGCCCATCATGACCTTGGTCGCACTGCCATTCGTCGCCGTACCGGCGATGGGCAGGCCAACATTGGCGGTGCCGAGGTCGGTATTGGCCGGCGTCGGGGTCTGGCCGCCGGCGCTGAACACATTGTCCTGCTCCGGCACCAAGGCGTTGCGGTCAGCGAACTTGACGACGTCGAGGCGGCCGACAACCTGCTGTTGCGTGCCGTTCTTGGCGCGGTCGGTCGAGATCGTCCCGTCTTCGGCCACGTTGATGGGGCCGTCATCGGGGGTGATGGTGATGGGCGCACCGCCGGCGAGGACCGGATAGCCCTGGCTGGTGACCATCTGCCCATCCTTGTCGAGCTGGAAGCGCCCGACCCGGGTATAGCGGTTGCCCTGGGGCGTCTGGACGACGAAGAAGCCATCACCCTGCAAGGCGAGGTCGAGGTCGTTACCGGTGGCGCGCAACGGACCGTCGCGAAAATCGCGGGCGGTGGCGAAATCCTGCACGTAGGACAGCTTCACCGGCCGCTCGGCGCGAATCTTGTACTCCGACATCACCACTTCTTCGGCCTTGAAGCCGGGGGTCGAAGCATTCGCTATGTTGTTCGCCACCACGTCCATCTGTCGCTGCAGCACAACCTGTCGCGACAAGGCGATATATGTTGGTGTTTCCATGACAGCGCCCTTCTTGGCATTTTCTAGCGGATCTTTGTCCGTTGCCGGTACTAATGCACGCCGCGTGCCAGATTAAATATGTTATAAATCAATGAGATGGTTTGGGCGCGCTTGGATTGCCGGACGGGCAATTGCCGTCAGGCGCTGCCGGTCTCCTGGCATAAATTGCCCAGCGCAATGGTGCGGAGGGCGGCATCGCGCGGGTGGATCTGGCGTTTGTGATGGCCGAAAACCTGGTCATCTTTGTCGTCGCACCGGGGTGCCTAACCGTGCAATTGGTCAGGGCCGTTTCACGAGATGTTAACCAACATTCACTTATTTTGAGCCGTCTTTTACAGGGGCCGGCGCGGGACACGGGCGGGCCGCAGGCGGATCACATAGGAATCTCGAATGGCAGAGAAAGAAGAGGGCGCTGAAGCCGCACCGGTTGGCCGGAAAAAAATGAGCGGCAAAAAGCTGGTCTTGTTCATCATCCTGCCGTTACTGCTGCTGGGCGGCGCCGGCGCTGCGGCATATATCTTGCTTTTCTCTCACGGCGACAAGGAAAAGCAGCAACAGGAAGCTACCCAGGCGCCGGGCAATGAGAGCGAGGATGCCGCTGCCGTCGATGACGGCAAGCCGCCGGTCTATGTCGATATGGACGACATTCTGGTCAATCTCGTTAGCACCAGCACCAAGGGCAATTTCCTGAAGCTCAAGCTGGCGCTGGAACTGACGACGCCGGAGGACCAGGACAAGGTCAAGTCGGTGATGCCGCGAATCGTCGATCAGTTTCTCGTCTATCTGCGTGGCCTCAGGGTCGATGATCTGCAGGGATCGGAAGGGCTGCAGCGGTTGCGCGAGGAGCTGTTGACGCGTGCGCGATTGGCCGGCAAGCCCATCAAAATCAAGGATGTGCTGTTCAAAATGGTGCAAGTCCAATAGCCTGGAACGATCTTAGCTTGTAAAATATCAGCTTGGCGTTTGATTCCTGCGTTTATGAGCCCGGCTTTTGCCCCGGGCAGGATTGGCAACATCGATGATCGATGATGAAGAACTGAGCGAAGAAGAAAAGGCTGCTGCTGCGGCTTGGGAAGCGATGGATGATTCCGGCGCGGACGATACGGCCTCCGGGCCGATGTCCAACCGAGTCCTCGACCAGGATGAGATCGACAGCCTGCTTGGCATCGCTGGCGGCGGCGAGGGCGGCAAGGATCGCCCCTCCGGCATCCAGGCGATCCTCAACAGCGCGTTGGTCTCTTACGAACGCCTGCCGATGCTGGAGATCGTCTTCGATCGTCTGGTGCGCATGCTCTCGACCTCGCTGCGCAACTTTACGTCCGATAACGTCGAAGTCTCGCTCGACAACATCACCGCCATCCGTTTCGGCGATTACCTCAATTCGATTCCGCTGCCGGCCATGCTCGGTGTCTTCAAGGCCGAGGAATGGGACAATTTCGGCCTGCTGATGGTCGACAGTACCCTGACCTATTCCATCGTCGACGTGCTGCTCGGCGGCCGTCGCGGCACCGCCGCGATGCGAATCGAAGGCCGGCCCTATACGACGATCGAACGTAACCTGGTCGAGCGCCTGATCAGTGTCGTGCTGAACGATCTCACCTCGACCTTCGATCCGTTGTCACCGGTCACCTTCCGCTTCGAGCGCCTGGAGACCAATCCGCGGTTCGCGGCGATCGCTCGCCCCGCCAATGCCGCGGTGCTGGCGCGGTTGCGGGTCGACATGGAGGATCGCGGCGGCCGCATGGAGTTGCTGCTGCCTTATGCCACCCTCGAGCCGGTGCGCGAGCTGCTGCTGCAGATGTTCATGGGAGAGAAATTCGGCCGTGACTCGATCTGGGAAACCCATCTCTCCGGCGAGCTCTGGCAGACCGATGTCGAGATCAATGCGGTGCTCGACGAATTCCCGATGACGCTCGGCGATGTCCTGGCCTGGAAGCCGGGAACCAAGCTTGATCTCGATTGCACGCCGCAATCCATGGTCGAATTGCGCTGCGGCGAAGTTCAGCTGTTCCGCGGTCCCATGGGCCGGCGCGGCGGGCATATCGCCGTTAAGATTCAAGATCGCCTGATGAAATAGGCCTGTATCGGAAATGTCTGCAGCCCTGTCGATGATCAGCGATGCCATTCTCATCGTTCTGCTGGCGGTGACGCTGGTCGCTATCTATCGCTTCAACCGCAAGCTGGCGGAGTTGCGACAGGGGCGGGAAGCCTTTGAGCGACTGATCACGGAATTCCGTCAGGCAACCGGCCAAGCTGATGCCAGCCTGCAGCAGTTACGGCAACTGGCAGAAACCCGTGGCCGTGAATTGCAGCAGCAGACCGAAGCCGCAACCCATGTGCTGGGCGATGTCGATCAGGCCAGTGCGGATCTGCGGCTGTTGGTCGAGCGGGCCGACCGGGCCAGTGACCGGCTGGAAGAATCGGTCGCGGAAAGCCGCCGGGTCAGCCAAATGCCGGCAACGCCGTCGGCGCGTGAGAGCACCGGCCTCTTTGCCCGGACGCCGCTGGTGACCCCTGCCCAGGGTGATGAGCCCGCCGTCGCCGAACCGGCGCCGATCGCGGCCGCGCCAACCGAGGCGAGTTCGAAAACATCACCTCTTGAGCCGTCGAAGCGCAGTTCGGTGCTGTCGACCCTGGCGGGCATACGATGAGCGCGATGCAGCAGCTTCCCAGTGGCAAGCCCAGCGGACACAAGCCGGCCACCCGTCGGTCAATGTTCGGCCGCTTTCGCCTCACGCCCCTCATCATGGTCGCCGTACTGGCCACGATTAGCGTCAAAGCCAATCATCTGGTGCAGGGGCTGAGCGTCTCGTTCGGTCGGGCCTCCGAAGCGCAGGCGGCCAACAATCAGGCTGGCAACAATCCGGCCAATACAGGCCAGACCGGTACGAACCAGACCGCTGCCAACCAGGCCGGGCAGCAGCCGGCCAATGCCGCTGGCGCACCGACACAGCTCGGCAACACGACGGCACCTGCTGCCCCCAGCAACCAGCCGCCGTCGCAACAGACCGCCCAGGTCCAGCCGCCTCCGCCAGCGAATCCGGCAACTAACCAGCCGGCAAACGCGGCCCAGCCGACTGCGGCAGCCGGCGGCGCCAACGGTGGCACCACACCCGATACCGGCAGCGGTGACGGTCAAGGCCAGGATCTGCTGGCCCAGGACCAGCAGCGTAAACTCGCCCGTGATCCCTTCAATTACACGGATGAGGAAGTCGACGTTCTGCAACAATTGGCGAAGCGCCGCGCTGAACTCGATCAGCGCGCCCGCCAGCTTGATGAGCGCGAGGCGCTGGTCAAGGCTGCTGAGCAGCGGATGGAACAAAAAATGGCTGAATTGAAGGCCTTGCAGGCGACGGTTCAAGATTTGCTGAAGCAACGTAATGCGGCAGATGAACAGCAGCTGCAAAGCCTCGTCAAGATTTATGAAAACATGAAACCGAAGGCGGCTGCCCAGATCTTCGAAGAGATGGATATGGATGTGCTGCTGGACGTTGTCGCGCGGATGAACGAGCGCAAGGTGGCGCCGATTTTGGCCCTGGTTTCGCCGACGCGGGCCAAGGAGCTGACCTTCGAACTCGCGCAACGGCGGCAGATGCCGATACCGCAATAACGGAGCGGAATCGGGAGCGATGGATGATCGCTTCCGAGCGCTCCAAGCAGATGGGCTCGCCGAGGCGACAGCCGAATGATTTCGGCTATTTACGGCAGCTTAACGAATTACGGGTTTAAGTACGGGCGTATGGCACGATAGGCAGTGCCTAGCGTGGCGGGAGAGGAAGAGGTTACCCGATGTCTGTAGACATGAACATGAGCATCCTGATCGTCGACGATTACAAGACGATGTTGCGGATCATCCGCAATCTGCTGAAGCAGTTGGGCTTCAATAACGTCGACGAGGCCACTGACGGCAGCATGGCGCTGCAGAAGTTGCGCGACAAGGATTACGGCCTCGTTATCTCCGACTGGAACATGGAGCCGATGACCGGCATCCAGCTGTTGCGCGAGGTGCGGGCCGATTCCAAGCTGAAGGCGCTCCCGTTCATCATGATCACGGCCGAAAGCAAGACGGAAAACGTGATCGCCGCGAAGGAAGCTGGCGTCAACAACTACATCGTCAAGCCTTTCAATGCGGCGACGCTGAAGACCAAGCTGACGACGGTTCTCGGAAACTTCTGAGCCGCCGGCTGGGGAGAGGTTCATGACTATTGCAGTTCCTCCGGAACTTGTCGCGCGCCTGAGTGCGCTGCGGTCACGTGGCCAGTCTTACAGCCGCGAGGAGATTACCGAGATCGTCACCGGTTTGTTGGGGACGCTCGATGGTGATCTGTCCGACGTCAATCTGAAGCTCTATTCGGAGCTTGAGGATCTTGCGCAGTATATTCTTGCAGCGAAGAAGGAGATCGCTTCGCTGCTGCCGGATGACATCACCAGCGAGCATCTGCCGACAGCGACCGATGAACTCGATGCCATTGTCGGCGCGACCGAGGAAGCGACCAACGGCATCCTGCAGGCTGTCGAGGCCATCGAGGGCCTGACCGGGGATATGGATCCGGCGGTTGCCGAGAAGATCTCCGAGGCGGTGACCCAGGTTTACGAATCATGTAATTTCCAGGATATTACTGGACAGCGCATTACCAAGGTCGTCAAAGCGTTGAAGCATATCGAGACCAAGGTTGATGCCTTGGTCGCCGCTTTCGGCGATGAGATTCAGAAGTATCGCGAGCTGCATCCGACACAACCGGAAGAGAAAGAGCCGCAGACCAGCGATGCAGCCTTGCTCAACGGACCACAAATGCCTGATGATGCGGCGAAACAGGCGGAAATTGACGCCTTGCTCGCGAGCTTCGACTAAACCAGGGATTCGTCGATGACTGCCACCGGATCTTCGACCGGCACAGCTGTCGCGTCGGGCGCCGGCGCTATTCATGACGGCCATCCGGCGGCACCGGTGGCAAGCGCGTTGGAGTCACGCATCGGTCATCTGCCCAAGATGACCTTCCGGCAGGCCGGCATCCGCAATCCCAGCTTGCCGACACTGCTCAGCCTGTTCTTTCTGCTGTTGGCCTTCTTCATCGTGCTGAACAGCCTGTCGCAACGCGATACCGGCAAGCAGAGCACGGTCACTGCGAGCATCGATCAGACATTTGGCGGCACGAGCAGTTCCGACCCTGTCTCGGCGGCGCAGAATGCGCAGCAGGTCACGACCGGTATTCTCCGTGGCCTCGCCAGCTATTTTGGCGTGCTGCTGCCCGCCGATCGGCAGAAGATTCTGATTTCCGCCAATCAGCTCACCATGCAGCTGCCGGTCGATCTCTTCTTCAAGCCTGACGCGGCCGGCAATCCTTCCAGTGCGCAGACCACCCAGGTCCCGGCGATCCTGCGGCAGATCGGCGAGGCCCTGGACAAACGGCCAGCCGATTGGAGTTGCGAGGTCCATATCGAACTGGCAGCAGCGACGCCGGGGCAGCTCGATGTTGAGCGGGCCGGCCAGTTGGCGGCAATCCTCAGCCACACGTCATCGCAGCGGAGCAATGACCTGTCGGTCGGTTTCAACAACGGCGACCCGAAATGGCTCACCATCGCGATCCGCATGCGGCCGCCGGAAATGCCTGACCTGCCGGGGCAGACGCGGACCAAGCAGAGTGGGGTCAATCAAGGCGCCACGAACCAAGGCGGCACGAACCCGAACGCCCAGGGTGATCCGTCTGGCGCAGCAAAGCGAGTTGCGCCATGATCAAGATCGTTAAGGTTAACTCTGAGCAACCGCAATCGATGGATGGCCATCAGCCGCTTTGGCTGATCACCTTCGCTGATCTGATCGGTCTGCTGCTGGTGTTTTTCGTGCTGTTGTTCTCAATGTCGAGCCTGCAAACCTCGAAGCTGCAGAAGATCGCCGAAGGGGTGCCGGGAATCCATGCCCCGGCGCGATCGGAGGCCGATGCCCTCAATCAGGCGATGCCCGATCCCAATGTGGAAGAGGGGCGGGACCCTGGTTATCTCGCTTCGTTGCTGAAGGCGAAGTTCGACAATGTGCCGAGCTTGAAGAATCTACCGATTACCGGATTTGGCGATCGCGCTATCATTCCGCTGTCGCTGACCGATCTGCAAGGCTCGATTGGCGCTGACGCGACCGGCGGCAAGGATAACCTGCTGCATGCCTTGGCAGACGTGCTGCGCGTCCTCCCCAATCAGATCATCGTCGATAGCCGGCTGGCACCGATGGGGAGTGTCGCAAGTCCGGATGATGAGATGCGGTGGCAGAAGTCGTTGCTGGCGGCGCTTGCGGTCAGCAATGCCTTGAGCCAGGGCGGGGTGACGACGCCCATCCTGACGCGCGGGCATGTGGTCGAACCGGGCGCAGCGCCCATGATCGATATCATCGTCATGTCGAACACTGCGCCGGCCGCGCCTGGAGCGACACTGTGAGCGGGCGGAAGCCTCATTGTCGGAAGAACTACCTGTGGGTGAGCGCCCCGCTGGTGGCGATGGCGTCCCTGCTCGCAGTCACAGTCCGTGCGGATGACAATATCCTCGCCCGCGGTTGGACGCATGAGACCTATGGCCGGCTGGTGCTTGATACCGGCAGCGCTGAGCTCAGCAATGTCAAGACCAGCGGTGACGTCATGGTCATTACTTTCAAGCGGCCGGTCGCGGTCGATATGGAAGCGGCGATCAGCAATCTGCAGCCCTATATCGGTGGCGCTACGCCCTCGGCCGACAAGCGGCAGCTAGTCTTGCGGCTGAAGCAGGCGGTCAGTTTCCGCCAGTTCGACGACAACGGAAACCTGGTGATCGATCTTGGTGTTCCGGCCCCGGTATTGAACAAGCAGGCCGCACAGGCCGCCGCTTTGCCGACCGCAGCATCCGGCAAGCCGGTACCTTTTGCCACGATCCTGCCGCGCGCAGGCGAGCATAGCACTTATGGTCGCATCGCTTTCGACCTGCCGGAAACGGTAGCCTTCTCGATGCGCCAGGATGGCAACCGTGTCACCTTGCAGTTCACCGGCGGCAACCTCGATCTCGCGAAATTGCAGCGCGATCTGCCGCCGCGCTTGCAAACAGCTTTGACGCAAGCGGATCCCAGTGGTCAACGTGTGACCTTCGCCTTGAAGCCCGGAATCGAGCTGCGCAATCAGCAGCAAGGCCGGACGGTCATTCTCGATCTCTATGATCAGGGCAAGGCGCCGAAGAACAGCAATACAGTACCGTTGAATGTGGCGGCTACCAAGGGCACGGCGACCGTGGGGACGGCACTGGCGGTCGCCGCTGCAGGCGCACCGGCCGCCAGCCAAGCGGCACCAAAATCCGGCGAAGCCTCGCTCTTCCAGGGGCTGGTGCCAATCTCGGCATTGCCTGGTCGTTCGCCCGGCACCCAGCCGGCCGCAGCCGCCAGCCAACCGGTGACGACACAACAGGCGGCAGCACCGATTGCAGCCTCGGTTGCGGCAACGCCGGTGCCGAGCCAACCTGTGGCCCAGGCCGAGCAGCCAGCTGCGCCGCCCAGTCCGGTCAATGTACCGGTGATCGTGGCGCCGCAGGCCGGTGGTGGCGCCATTGTCACGTTCCAGTGGCCAAAGCCGGTCGAACTGGCGGCTTTCAAGCGCGGCGATTCGCTCTGGCTGGTCTTCGATGCGCCGGGCAGCTTCGGATCGCAGGCTTTCAACAGCCCCTTGCTCGGCGCCTTGGGACGGGTTGATCCGGTGAGCGACAGATTTGCCTCTGGCCTGCGGTTGAGCGGGGGGGCACTGCCGGTGCCGACGATCCATAACAGCGGCAATACCTGGATCATCGATCTGGCGACGGCGCAGCAGGGGGGCGCTGCCAAGGCCATCCAGCAGCGTCGCGAGACCTTGGCCCAGGGTGGTGCCAGCCTGTTGCTGCAGACGACCAATCCGGGATCAGTCCTGACCTTGACCGATCCCACCATCGGCGACCAGCTCAAGGTTGTCGGCGTGCGCGATGCCGGGCTCGGCGTGGCGGAGCAGGCGGTCTGGCCGGAATTCAAGCTGTTGCCAAGCTACCAGGGCATCGTGGTCTCGCCGCTGGCCGACAATGTCGCCGTTGAGCCGTTACCCAACGGCGTTGTCGTCACGACCGCGCCCGCTGGCAAGCCGCCGGTGGTGGCAAACGGCGCTGACGGCAATGGCCCGGCAGCTAATCCCGCGGCCACCCAGCCGGTGGCAACCGGCACGTCGACACCAGCCGGCACCAATGCGGCGACACCGGCGGTTGCCGGTCTTTTCGATCTGCCGGCTTGGCGCAAAGGTGGCCAGGCGACCTTCCTGAAGGATCGTGATGTCCTTGAAGAAGAGATCACCAAATCCTCGCCATCGGGACGCAATGCCGCGCGCTTGGATCTGGCGGAGTTCCTGTTTGCCAACGGCTTGGTGCCTGAGGCCGCCGGCATGCTCGATCTTATCGCCAGCGATAGCGGTCCGCTGCCAATGGGCAACAAGGGTTTTCTGACCTTGCGGGCGGCGGCCCATGCCCTGAAGGGCGATGATGATCTTGCCGCCAAGTTGCTGGCCGATCCGCAGGTCGGCAATTCGCCGGAAGCCAGTCTGTTCCGCGGCGTGCTCGCCGCACGCAAGGGCGATGCGCCTGGCGCCGCTGCGCTCTTCGATGAGCCTTTGCCGATCCTGAAGGACTATCCGAAATCACTGCGCACCGATCTCGGTCTGCTGATCGCCCGCGCCTTGATCGAGGGTGGGAATCCGATGCAGGCGCAGGTCTATACCGATGCAATCCGCCGTGACATGCCGGATTCCCAGACCACTGACCGCATCGCTTATCTCGAAGGTTTGCGTCAGCTCAAGATGGGGCAGCAGGATGCGGCATTCCAGACTTGGGCCGGACTGAAAAACAGTGCCGTCGAGGATGTCCGGGCGGATTCACAATATGCCGTTGTCATGGAGAAGCTGCGTACCAAGCAGATGACCCAGGCGGATGCTATCGGTCCGCTGGAGGAACTGCGCTTCCTGGCCCGTGGCGGCGATTTCGAATTCCACCTGTTGCGCAGCCTGGGCGAGGCCTATCTCGCCGCGGGCCAGCCGCGCAAGGGGCTGCTCACACTGCGCCAGGCAGTGACGAACTTCCCCAACCGATCCGATATCAAGGATGTCGCGCAGGAGATGGGCGATGCCTTCGAACATCTTTACCTGGGCGGTGGCGCCGATGCGTTGAGCCCGATGACGGCGGTTGCGCTTTACGACGAATTCCGCGAGTTGACGCCAAGCGGCGAAGCCGGCGACCGCATGATCGCGGCGCTTTCCGATCGTCTGGTCAAGGTCGATCTGCTGGATGGCGCTGCGAAGCTGCTGGACGGTCAGGTCAAGCATCGCCTGACCGGGGCCGATAAGGCGCGGGCGGGCACAAGGCTGGCCGCAATCTATCTGCTCGACAACAAGCCCGACCTGGCGGCCCAGGCGCTCAAGGACAGCCAGGTGAGCGATCCGCTGCCGAATGAGCTCGATGCCTTGCGCGGCCGGCTGCAGTCACAGGCCGATTTCGGCGCCGGCCAGACCCTGAAGGCGCTCGACGAGATCAAGAACGATGACAGCCTGCCGGCGCGCTGGCAGCGGGCGGATATGCTGTGGCAGCTGCAGGAATGGCCGGCGGCGGCGGATGCATTGGGCAAGGTGATCGACGGCGAGGAACAGGCCCTGGCCGTACAGGCGGCACAGATCATGGCGCACAACAATGTTGCCGTCGATCCGGCTGCGGCTTTGCGCGATGGGGCCGCGACAGACAATGCCGCGTCGGCAGCAAATGCCCAAGCAGGCAACGCCCAACCGAACAATGCCCAGGGCGGCAATAGCCAAGGCAGTAACTCGCAGGCTGGCGCGGCCGGGGCGTCGCCAGCGCCGGCTGCCGCAGCGCCGACCTATGTCGATGTCCTGGCGCAGGTGCGGGCGGATGCCTTCAAGAGCCGGCTGGCGAAGGTGGTCCTCAACCGGGCGGTCGCCTTGTCCCTCGCCAATGACCGGCCCGAACTGCACAAGCTCGCGCGCGATTATGGCAAGGATATGAGCCAGACCAATCTCGCCCATACCTTCGATATGCTGACCTCGCCCGGCAATGGCCTCGCTGAATCTGTGTCGGCCGAGATGTCGAGCATCGATCAGATCAACAGCTTCGTCGACGAGTATAAGAACCTGATGCGTCAGGCCAGCCTCAGCTCGCCCTCATTGACCAACTGAACCCTGAAAAATCGATTCTTGGCCGGCTGACACCGAATGGGTCAGGTGGTTAATGGCTGTTTCCTGTCAGCTGCCGGCGTTGAAGCTGCGCACAAGGCTGCCCGCCACGAGATACCAGCCGTCCACCAGCACGAAAAAGATCAGTTTGAAGGGAAGGGCGATCATCACCGGCGGCAGCATCATCATGCCCATCGACATCAGGATCGAGGCCACCACCATGTCGATGATGAGAAACGGCACGAACAGCAGAAACCCCATCTCGAAAGCCCGGCGCATTTCGCCGATCATGAAGGCTGGGATCAGGACCTGCAGCGGCGTGTCCTGCGGCTCGGCCACTTCCTCGATATTGGCGAGGTCCATGAACAGGCGCAGATCCTTCTCCCGGACCTGCGACAGCATGAAATCCTTGAACGGAATGGTGACACGCTGGATCGCCGTCTTCTCGTCGATCTGCTGGGCGAGCAACGGTGAGATCGCGGTGTCATAGGCCTTCTCAAAGGTCGGCGCCATGACAAAGGCAGTCAGGAAGATCGCCAGGCTGACCAGCACCACGTTGGGCGGTGTGGTCTGTGTGCCGAGTGCGGAGCGCAGCAGCGACAGGACGATGACGATGCGGGTGAACGAGGTCACCATCATCAGGATGCCAGGCGCCAGGCTCAGCACCGTCGTCAGGGCGATGATCTGGAAAACCCGGCTGGTCAATCCGCCATTGGCGCTCTGATCGCCGAGATTGAGAGAGAAGCTCTGTGCGGCAGCTGGATGGGCAAGCATGAAACAGCCGAGCCCGAAGACGCCACAGAGCACGATACCGGTAGCAAGGCGCAGCCAGAGCTTTGGTCCCGATAGTCTTGGCTTCGTCGCTATCCCTGGCTTCGCGAGCAAAGCAGCTGGCCGCCGGTGCAACGGCAAGGACCATGCCGCCAGAAGCCGCACGGCAGAGAGGACGAGGGAAAATAACTGTGTCAGAAATCGCTGCGTCAGAAATCGCGGCATTAATGCGGCTCGTTCAATGAGGTCGTATGAGGGTGATCCGCCGTGGGGCCGGTATCATCCGGTCGTTCAAGCATTTCATCAAAGGACCGACGGGCGGCGCTGGTACCAGGCGCGGAGGACGTCGCAGAAGCCAGGCCGGAACCGGCAATCCCGGTCTCCACGACAACATCGCCTTGCGGCCCGATCAGCAGCAGGTGTTCAACGTTGTCGCGGCGTACGAGGATCAAGCGATGACGCGGTCCCAGTGGCAAGGCTTCGATCAGGGATAGACGGCGGGCGCGGCCCAGCTTCGGCGCAAGCCCGGTCCGCCGCAGCAAAACTGCGACCAAGACCAGAAGGCCAAGAACGAGCACCAGCGCCAGAATGAAACGCAGGTAGTTTTCGCCATCGATGTCCAATTGCGGGCCTGTTATTCGTTTGATTTATCGTCCGGCCGCTTGACGGCATCCGGCGCGGTCATCGATGGCAGGATGCGACCATAGGCCTGCTTGGCCCGCAACCGGCGATCGGCAGCTTCGACATTGAGCGCCAGTTGCACGCGCTCGCGGCGCAGGGTTGCCTCCAGCATGTCGAGATGACCGAGCAATGCCTCGAGATCGCCGCGGAACGGACGGCCGATGGCGGGATCGGCGTCGCAAATGGCATCGCACAGGACCGCGACACGCATCGCCAACAGATCGATATTCACCTGTTCACCGCGGCGCGCTAGGTCATTTGCCATGTCGAACAGGCCCATCAGCTCCTGGATGGCGCCATGCAGATCTTCGATCGGCTGCCCGTCAGCCGGGGCAGTCGAGGCATCCGCGAGTGGCTTCAGCAATGGGCTGCCACCTTGGGCGACGCCAGTTTCGGTCGCTTCTCCGGATATGGATTGAGCGGAGACGGGAAGAAACCCGCCGTCTTTGTCGCTATCGGATCTCGCCATCTTACAACTCCCGCCCGGTCCGCTCGGTACCGGTTGTCTCTTCTTTGCCAGCCGCGCCGGCTTCCGCCGTGCCGCGGTTGTGGCGATAAAGGTAGGAAAGGATCTCTGCCACCGCCGCCAGAGCATCGATCGGAACTTCGCTGTCAACATCGACGGTCGACAGGATTTCCACCAGGTCCGCGTCCTCACGCACCGGTATGCCCTTGGCAAAGGCTATTGCCAGAATCTGATCCGCCACCGCGCCGCGGCCGCTGGCGGCGACACGAGGCGTACGGACGCCCCCCGGCTGCTTGTAATCGAGCGCGACCGCAACCTTGGGCTTGGCCGGCTCTTTCCCCTGCCAACCCGGTCGTTTGGGTCCGATCTCGTCTTCCGCCATGTCGCCTATGCCGCCATTTCGCCTATGTCTATATCGTGGCGGCCCAGGCCGTCCGATTGCAGATCGCCCCCGCTTGACGCCCGACCCGCGATGCCTTCGGGCCAAAGACCCGTGCGCTTCTCTTCGGTCGATCAAAGGCAGAAGCGAGTCGCGGCCGGATTGCTGCCGGCAGCCTGCCACCAGCCATTGCATTCCCGGTCGTCAAAGGTACCCAGCGATATCGTAGCAGTCTCGATTGTTTTGCTTAATAGAAACTTAATCGACGCCCCGAAAGCTACATAAATCAACGGCTTCCGGCCGTATTTTCGACTGGACCGGGGCAGTGATTCAGGGGATGCTGCGTTAGCAGCTTGTTAAGCAAGAGCTGCCAAACTGTAACTGTCGCATCAGGTGCGGAAGGTCTGCCATCCGGAAGGTTGGGCCAGGTTTCATCTGATCCGGCGAGGGATGACGGCGATGGATTTTACGAAACTTCCGCTTTTCGAGCGGTTGTCCGAGCGGATGGGCTGGTTGAACGCACGCCAGGATGTGCTGTCCCAGAACGTCGCCAATGCCGATACCCCGTCCTATACCCCCAAGGATCTGAAAGCGCAGAGCTTCGGCGATCAACTGCAGAAGCTGGCGGCGGTTCAGCCGGAGCTGACCAGCCCGATGCATTTGCAGGGGACCATTCCGGTCGAGAAGGGGCCCGGCAGCGAGAAGACCAAGACGCAGTATGAGTCCTCGCCATCCGGCAATTCGGTCATCCTTGAAGAACAGATGATGAAAGTGCAGCAGACGCAGATGAACTATCAGCTCATCACCAGTCTGTATCGCAAGCATGTCGACATCATGAAGCGGGCCATCGGCCAGTGAGTTTTGTTGCGATGTTCCGTCTTGATCGCGGTGTCGTAGGTAAGGAGCAATCATGGATCTGAACGATTCCCTGTTCATCGCGGCGGCCGGTATGCGGGCGCAGGGTGAGCGCCTGCGTGTCATTTCCGAAAACCTTGCCAACGCTGACTCGGTGGGCGAGCGCCAGGGCGCGGATCCTTATCGTCGCAAGACCGTCAGCTTCAAGAACACGCTCGATAAGGAACTGGGCATCCAGACCGTGCAGGTTGCCAAGGTCGGCGTCGACCAGAGCGATTTCCGCAAGAAATACGATCCGGGCAATCCGGCGGCCGACAAGAACGGCTATGTCTCGCTGCCGAATGTCAATACGCTGATCGAATTGACCGATATGCGCGAGGCCGAGCGTTCCTATGAGGCCAATCTGAAGACCATTGAGGCGGCGCGCACCATGTTGCAGCGAACCGTGGATATTCTGCGCTAAGTGAAAGTTGAAGCTGTGCCGGTCCATGAGACGGTACGGGAGGGGTGAAGATGGTATCGACGACGGTCAATAACGCGCTGGCGGCCTATAACAACGCGGCCCAGCAAATCAGCGGAAAGCCGATCGAGCAGGAAGAGCCGAAAACCGGCCCGAGCTTCGGCGAAGTGCTGCAGAGCTTCGGCGACCAGGCCCTTGCGACAGGCCGGCAGGATGAGAAGCAGACCTTGGCGGCGACCACCGGCAAGGCTGATATGAGCGAAGTCGTCATGGCAGTCTCCAATGCCGAACTGACGGTCGATGCGGTGACGGCAGTGCGTGACAAGGTTGTCGCTGCCTATCAGGAAGTCCTCCGTATGCCGATCTGATGATCGGCAGCCGAGCGATAAGAGTTCCCGGCGGCAGGTAGCCGCTGTCTAAAGAACCCCGGGTGGTGTGATGGATGAATCGGCGGTCCTTGAGATTGGCCGTGACGCGGTAATCGTCATGCTCAAGATCAGCGCGCCGGTCATGCTGGTGTCGCTGACGGTTGGTCTGCTTATTTCGCTGTTCCAGGCGCTGACACAGATTCAGGAAATGACCCTGACTTTCGTGCCCAAGTTGATTGTCGTGTTCATTTCCATTCTTCTCCTCGGCCCGTTCATGCTGCACACGCTGGTCGATTTCACCGAGCAGATGATGAACCGGATGGCGGCCGGCTAGGCCGGGCAAGCGCAAGCAGGCCATCGATGACGCTCGAACAATTCCTTTCCTTCAACATCTTCCAGTTCTTCCTGATCTTCTGCCGCATCGGCGGGGCGATGATCGTGCTGCCGGGTTATGGCGAAGCCTATGTCTCGGCCCAGATCAGGCTGGTGCTTGCCTTGGCGATCAGCCTGGTCGCAATGCCGATGCTGAAATCGCATCTGCCGCCAATGCCGGCCGGTCTAGATGGCTTGGTGATGCTGCTCGGCAGCGAGCTCGGCGTCGGCTTGTTCTTTGGCTCGGTCGCCCGCGTGCTGCTGCTGGCGACGCAGTCAGCCGGCATGATCATCGCACTGCAGATCGGTGTCGCCAACGCTTTGGTCAACGATCCGATCACGGCCCAGCAAGGTGCCGTGCCGGGCAACTTCATGCTTGCTTTGGCGCTGGCTTTGATCTTTGTCACCGGCCTTGATCACATGGCCCTTAAGTCGCTGATCGGCACCTATGCGGTGATCGTTCCCGGCGTTCTGCCGCCGATCGGGGATGTCGCCAATTTTATGTCGCGGACGGCCGCCGACAGCTTTGTCCTGGCGGTTCAACTGGCGACGCCGTTCCTGGTCTATGGCCTGGTCTTTGCCGTCGGGCTCGGTCTGCTGGCGCGGTTGATGCCGGCCCTGCAGGTATTCTTCGTGGCAACGCCGATTCAGTTGTTGGGTGGCATCTCGATCATTGCCGTTAGTCTCACCACGGCAATGTTGTGGTTCCTCAATTCATATGAGGAACATCTCTCCAATTTCCTGGGGCAGGCGCAATGACGGCCCGGGTGGTGATCTCTTCTCATCGGGCCGGGGCCGCCTAAGCCATGGCAGAAACCGATGACTCACAAAAAACCGAAGACCCGACAAGTAAGCGTCTCGAGGAAGCACGCAAACAGGGCCAGGTTCCCAACTCCCGCGAGGTCAACAACCTCTTCATGATGATGGCGCTGACCTTGTCAGTCGCCATGTTCGGCTCCAGCATCGTCCGCGATATCAAGAGCCTCATCCTGCCGTTCATCGAAAGTCCGGACCAGATCCCCACCGATATCGGGCATCTGCAATTACTAGGCTGGCGCTTCTTCACGCATCTGCTGATGATCGGCATCGTTCCGATGATTTTGGCGCTGTTCGCGGCCTTCGGCTCCAGCTATCTGCAGTTTGGCCTGCTCTGGTCGGTCGAGCACATCATGCCGGATCTCGGCAAGCTCTCGCCGTTGGCGGGCTTCGGCCGCATCTTCTCGGTGCGCTCTTTTGTCGAGTTCCTCAAGGGATTGGCGAAGATCGCCATCGTTGGCTCGGTGGCGATCAGTCTCCTCCTGCCGGCGCTGCGCGATGTCCATCGGCTGATCGGCCTTGATCCGGTGGATATCCTCGGCGCCATGAAGTCGATGGTGGTGCATCTGCTCTTCGGTGTGCTGTCCGTCATCTTTGCCATCACCATTTTCGACTTCTTCTATCAGCGCTTCCAGCATATGCGCAGCTTGCGCATGTCGCGGCAGGAATTAAAGGAAGAGTTCCGCGACACCGAAGGCGATCCGATGGTGAAGGGGCGCTTGCGGCAATTGCGCATGGAGCGGGCGAAGCGCCGGATGATGGCGGAGGTGCCGAAATCCGACGTTGTCGTCACCAACCCGACCCACTTCGCCGTCGCCTTGCGCTATGACCAGGCCTCGATGGGGGCGCCACGCGTGGTGGCGAAGGGCAGCGACAACGCCGCCTTGCGCATCCGCGAAATCGCCAAGGAACACGATATCCCGATCGTCGAGAACCCGCCGCTCGCCCGCGGCCTTCATGCCGCTGTCGAAGTCGATCAGGAAATCCCGCCAGAGTTCTACAAGGCGGTGGCTGAAGTCATCAGCTACATCATGAAATTGCGGCGCGGTCGCCGCCGCTAGAGGAAGCAGTCATGTCAAACAGGCCACCGTCGCCGCTGGAAGTGGTGATGACCATCAATGCCGCCGAGAGCAAGCTGCGCCAGGCCATGCTGGGAAGTGACGTGGACGAGCTCGCCGAGCTGCTGGCGGATGATTTATTGTTCGTCGGTCCGCAAGGGCAGGTGCTCACCAAGGCAGCCGACCTCGAGGTCCATCGCTCCGGGCAGTTGCGGCTGACCCGCATCGATTTTTCCGAAACCGAGATCCGTCCACTTGGCGGAGCGGCGGGCGATACGGCCGTGGTCATGACCCGGGCGAGCCTAGCCGGCAGCTATATGGGTGCTGCCTTCACCGGTGACTTCCGCTATCTCAGGGTCTGGTGCAATGGTAATGCCGGCTGGCAGGTCGCCGCCGGCCAATGCACGCCAATACTCTGAGCTAACGCTGCGCCTTGAGGGCTGCGACGATCTCATAGGATCGCCGGCGATCGGCGTGATGGTAGAAGTCGGAATTGATCATCAGCTCGTCGGCGCCGGTGCGGGCGAGGAAATCTTCCAGCTTGGCGCGCACGGTTTCCGGTCCGCCGACGATTGCGGCGCCGAAGAAGCGGTCGACGCCGGCTTTCTCGCGGGCATCCCAGATCCCTTCCATGCTCTCGACTGGAGGTTGCAGTGGCTTGCGGTCGCCGCGGATCAGGCCCAGGAATTTCATCTGCGCCGAGGTGGCGAGGCGGGCCGCTTCAGCATCGTTTTCAGCGGCAATCACCGGCAGCCCGACCATGGCATAGGGCTTGTCTAGCACCTCCGAGGGACGGAAATGCTCCCGGTAGAGCGACAAAGCGAGCTGCATGCCGGCCGGAGCGAACTGGCCGGCAAAGGCATAGGGCAGGCCAAGCAGCCCGGCGAGCTGAGCACTGAAATCGCTGGAGCCGAGCAGCCAGATCGGCACGTTGGAATTCTCACCCGGAATTGCGCGGACATATTGATTGGGCCCCGACGGGCCGAGCAGGGCCTGCAACTCCTGAACATCGCGCGGGAAATTCTCGGCATCCATCGGGTCGACCCGCAAGGCCCGCAGGGTCAACTGATCGGTGCCGGGTGCACGGCCGAGGCCGAGATCGATACGGCCGGGATAGAGCGCCTCCAGCGTACCGAAGGCTTCGGCGACCACCAGCGGCGCGTGATTGGGCAGCATGACCCCGCCGGAGCCGACGCGAATGCGGCTGGTACCGCCGGCGACATAGCCGATCAGGACGGAAGTTGCAGAACAGGCGATACCGGCG